>Ga0256843_1000073_pt1 | contig 82353 bp, 89 predicted proteins | sample AlvinellametaG_FD_191572 | JGI IMG/M metagenome (GOLD analysis project Ga0256843, IMG submission 191572) | Pompeii worm associated microbial communities from hydrothermal vent at the East Pacific Rise, Pacific Ocean - Alvinella | ecosystem: Host-associated > Annelida > Integument > Unclassified ... | reverse complement strand
GTATGGTACCTGTGAAACTGTAGAGCCGTTTTCATACCAGTGGTATGATACTATCTCTCCGTCTGGGTCCTCGCTCCCTTTTGAGTTAAACTCTATCACTACCCCTTCATACCCTGAAGTCTGTGTTGCATTGGCTACTGCTTGTGGTGGTTGGTTTGTTGGATCTTCACTTGGAGGAGGAGTTGGAGAAGATTGACTCGTTTGATTATCATCTTCTCCTCCTCCACTATCATTATTACATCCGCTAAGAAAAAGCATACTTCCCAAAAGAAGCATTATAGTTGCTTTAGAAAGTTTATTTGTTCTTAGTAGAAGGCCTTTTACCGTTTTTTCCGCTTCTAAATCAAAGTTCTCTCGATACATAACATCGCCTTCTTATAAGTTTGTTATATAACAAGTTTAAAGCAAAAAAAATAAAAGTTTGCTGAAACTTAAACTTCACAACAACATATCCTAGATGATTGTAAGTTTTATAAGTTTCGATATCACAATAGCCTATATTGAGTATCACTCTTTTCCAAAAAAGGTTTAATACGGCTCTATCGAGTATATAAACTGCCCAATCGAACTTTATTCCAACTTCCACTTCTGAATTATTTAGATTTAATTCAGCCACATGCATTGCAAAAAAATAAGTAGTTACTCTCAGTCATACTACTAATTTTTTTAACATGTAGAACTTTCTTGGATCTTTTGTATCGTTCTTGTGGTGCTTTTGCCATCAACGAACTCTACTAGCTTTAGCTCTTTGGAAAACTCTGTTCCGACAACCTCTTTCCCTTCATAATCCCCACCCTTAACAAGTACATCAGGTGCGATCATCTTGATAAGCTCATAAGGAGTATCATCCTCAAACGGAACTACAAAATCAACCGCTTCAAGTGCTGCTAAGAGATAGGCTCTATCTTCTGCAGGATTTACCGGACGAGTAGGACCTTTTAACCGGCTTACACTTGCATCGGAATTAAGTCCTACTATAAGTACATCTCCAAAACTTTTAGCTTCTTGGAGGTATTTTACATGTCCTACATGTAAGATATCAAAACATCCATTTGTAAAGACGATCTTTTTGTTTTGAGCTTTATATCGTTGTACCAGTCGATCGATCTCTTCAAACGTTTTGATATGTGATTCGCTCGTACTTTTATGGAGAGTACTTTCATACTCTTCTATCTCATCGATCGTTACCGTTGCACTTCCGATCTTTCCAACAACCACTCCGGCAGCTAAGTTTGCAAAGACACATGCTTCATCGATCGTTTTGTTACTTGCTACAGCAAAAGCGAGTGAAGCGATAACGGTATCTCCAGCACCTGTTACATCATACACCTCTTTAGCAACGGTAGGGAAGCGTTTAAGTGTATCATCATAGATAGCTATCCCATCTTCACTGAGTGTTATAAGAGAAAGAGTAAGTTTACATGTAGATTTGAGTTTTAATAAAGCCTCTTGCAGTGTTTTTTCATCTTTGATATCGATCTTCGTTGCAAAACTTGCTTCTTTTTTGTTTGGTGTAAGGGTATAGGCACCACTATATTTACTATAATCTTCCCCTTTTGGATCAACAAATACTTTTTTATTTTTGCTATTTGCCATAGTGATGATATCTTGGGTGAAACGATCAGTTAAAACTCCTTTTCCATAGTCTGAGAGGATGATCGTATCATAATTATCTATCTGCTTTTCTATCGCGCGTGCAAGTTTTACAGATGCTTCAATGCTTACATCTTCTTTTGATTCTTGATCGTAGCGTACTATTTGCTGATTTGAAGCGATGATGCGTGATTTTTTCGATGTTTTTCGTCCATTTTGCTTGATGATATTTGTAGTATCTACTGCGATTGTCTCTAACATCTTTTGCAGTTCATTTCCATTTTCATCTTCACCTATCACACTTGCAACACTCACCTTTGCACCAAGAGATACAAGGTTGTTCACTACATTTCCAGCCCCTCCCAAAACGGTCGTTTCTTTTTGGATATCCACTACTTGTACAGGAGCTTCTGGAGAGATTCTCTCACAACTCCCCCAGAGATAATGATCGATCATCAGATCCCCGACAACCAAGATACGCGGATGGGCATTTCGCAAACTTGCTATCATTTTTTCACTTCCGTTTCATAGATCCTCTTGATCTCAGGGATATACATCGCGATCCCATCTTCAAGTGAGAAACGCGGTTCATACCCTAAAAACACCTTTGTATCTTCGATATCAGCCTCAGTAAAGAACTGATAACTTCCAACATAAGGATTAGGAATATACTCACACTCTAGATTTGTTCCAAGTTCTTTTTGTAAGATATCAACGATATCTTGAAAACTTCTTGCTTTGCCCGTTCCTACATTATATACACCGCTTTTTTTCGGCTCCATTGCTTTGATGTTTGCTTGGATCACATCTTCTATATAGATAAAATCTCTTTTTATCTTATCACTTCCCTCAAAAAGGCGTGGGTTTTTCCCCGCTAATATCTGATGCCCAAACTGCAATACCATCGAAGCAGTGGTGTTTTTGAAGTATTCTCTTTTTCCATAGACATTGAAGTATCTTAGCCCCACTATCGAGATAGCATCTTTTTGCATATATTCATACGCAATATTATCCATCATCACTTTAGAAAATCCATACACATTATTTGGTGCTTCATACCCTACTTTGAACTTATCACTTCCCCCATAGGTTGCAGCACTTGAAGCATAGATCATATTGGCACTATGTTTAAGTGCAAGATCAAGAAGATCTTTAAATGCATTAACATTGGTTTGGATCATAAGATCTTGTTCCAAAGCTGTTGTATCACTGATCGCTGCTTCATGAAAGATATAATCAAACTTATATTCTTCTTCTAGTTTTTTTAGCAATACTTTATCGTTGATATCTCCACTGATCACCTCACCACTAAAACCTATGAGGTTTTTAAAATGCCCAAAGCTTTTTAGATTGCCATTACTGAGTGTTTCTCCACTGCGAAAACTATCTAGGATGACCACTTTGGCATCTGGGTAGTTCTCTTGGAAGTAAAATGCCAAGTTACTTCCTATAAATCCTGCTCCACCCGTTATCAAAATCGTTGAATTATTAAGATCTTTTTGTATATAATGCATACTATTTCCTTACGTTAAACAATGGTAAAATAATACCTATTCTATGATTAAGAGTTAATGAATAACTCTATATTATAATAGGATTATAAAACTTTCTTTAATCATTACAAAGTTCTTTAAATACTTCAATACTCTTTAAGTAATTTCCCATTATAATTGGACTGAAATTTTATCACAAGGAATTAAAATGAAAAAATTAGTTATTACTTCAGTAGCGGCTATCGCTCTTGCATCTGCAGCATTCGCTGGTGTTAACAAAGCTGCGTGTAGTGGTTGTCACGGTGCAAACTTTGAGAAAAAAGCTCTTGGTAAATCTAAAGTTGTTGCTGATATGACTCACGCTGAGATCGCTCATGCACTTAAAGGTTATAAAGCTGGTACATACGGTGGACCAATGAAAGGTGTTATGAAAGGTCAAGTTGCTAAATATTCTGACGCTGATCTTGAAGCATTCGCTCAAACTATCGGTAAATAATTTTACTTCTTTTTGAACCGCTTAGTGCGGTTCATATCTTAATCAACTCTTCAATTTTTTTAGATAATATTTATTTTTTCTATTCGGGCATATACTGTTCTTTTTTCTTTTTAGCTTTTAATTGTTCTTTTTTCTGTTCAGCTTCTACTGCACTTTTGAGATCCTCTTCATTATCGAACTTTGTAGCACCAAGCCATTTTTCTTCATCATCAAACTGACCACTTTTAAGCCCCCATATAAAAGCCACCAAAGCGATCCCTCCTAAAAAAAGCGATGCACCAAGCATCACTGCAAGTAAAGAACTATTCATCTATGATCTCCTCCAAGAAAGTTTTATACGCATAGAGTTTCCAACAACAAGTAAAGAACTCAAACTCATAGAAATCGCTGCAACAAGTGGGATAACATATCCAGCCATAGCTAAAGGTACTGTTATAGAGTTATATATAAGTGAGAGCCAAAGGTTTTGTTTCACAAGGTTATATGTTGTTACACCTATTTTAAAAGACTCTACCAATGAGTCAAGTGAATCATCCAAAAGCACAACATCTCCAACCTCTATAGCGATATCACTTCCACTTCCCATCACTATCCCTATATCGGCTTGAGAAAGAGCCAAGATATCATTGACCCCATCTCCAACCATCACTACGATATGTTCTTTTTTATGCATATCCTCTACAAAACTTGCTTTATGTTCAGGTGAAAGTTCATAATAATACTTCTTGATCCCTAATGAATCAGCCACTTTTTTAGCGATATGTTGATGATCCCCTGTAAGCATTATAGGTTCTATACCTTTTTGTTTTAAAGTATCTATAGCAATTTTTGCATTTTCTTTGATCTTATCTTCAAGTTCAAATACTGCGACAACATTATCATCAACTGCAAAGAAAAAGAGTGTTTTATCACTTTTATATGTAATATCGATCCCAAAAAGTTTAAGGAGTTTGAGATTTCCACCAAGATATCTTTTATCTCCTTTATATGCTTCTATTCCCATTGCAGGATGTTGTTTATAACTGTCAAAAGTTATATCATTGCATATCTCTTCTTGATCAAATGTATTATAGACCCCTTTTGCAACTGGATGTTTTGAAAGACGTGTAAGGGCAGCTAAGATCGCTTTATCATACTTTTTGAACTCTTTTTGAGTAACAACTTGAGGTTTTCCTTCTGTTAAGGTTCCAGTTTTATCCAACAGAAGTGTATCTGCTTTTGCCATTGTCTCTAGTTGAGCAGCTTCTTTAAAAAGGATTCCCCGTTTTGCGGCGATCCCAAGTCCTACAAGAGTTGCAACAGGTGTTGCAAGAGCCAATGCACAAGGACATGCTATCACTATTACCGCGATAGATACCATCAAAGCGGTATCAAAACTATGTCCACTAAAATACCACCATAAAAACGTAATGACCGAAAGAGTAAGAATAACAGCTGAAAAATACTCAGAGAGTTTGTTTGCAACTTGTTGAATATGGGGTTTTTTATGAAGAGCTTCTTCTAAAAGATTGGTAAGATGTGCTAAAGTTGAGTGTTCAAAATCCTTGAGTGCTTTTACATGGACATCTGCATCGATACTCACTGTACCACTGATTACTTTATCTCCAATGCTTTTAAAGATCGGTTCACTCTCCCCAGTTAAAGAGCTTTCATCAAAACTTCCTTCCCCTTGGATAATCTCCCCATCAAAAAGTACCTTTTGTCCAGTAGAGACAACTATGATATCTCCAACTTCTACATCACTAAGCTTTTTTGCTATAATAGAGCCGTTTTCTAAGACATTTACCTCATTTGGAATATCTTTTCCCATGATATCAAGTGCATCAGCGACACTCTTTTTACTCAGAACCTCTAAGAACTTTCCAACAAGGACAAAAGTGATGATCATACTCACACTATCGAAGTATGCCTCCCCTTTTTCATTAAGAGTTATATAGATTGAGTAAATATATGTAAGTGTTGCTCCGGTAGCAACAAGGATATCCATATTGACCACTTTTGTCTTGATCCCATAATATGCACCACGAAAGAAGATCCATCCACTATAGAAAAGTACAGGTGTTGCCAAAACCCATTCTGCAACATTGAGGATCGTTTTCATATCTTGAGAGATCCCACTAAAATATCCTGCATACTGAGCAACTGCTACCCACATCACATTCATCGTTGCAAAGATCGCAACTGCCATACGAAGATAGTAGTCCTTTCGCTCTTTATTAGCTCTTTCTTCCTGTATAGATGGATCATAAGGGAATGCATTATAACCGATCGCTCGAATCATATCAACGATCTGTGAGAGTTTTACCGTATCATCATCCCATACAATAGTGGCTTTATTATTAGTGTAGTTGATATTTGCTTCGATAACACCATCCATCTTATGTAAAGCTTTTTCATTAAGCCAAACACATGCACTACAATGGATCCCTTCAATGATAAGCGCAACGCGACTAAAACCATCTTCATCTGTTTTAACGAACTTATCATAAAATGCAGGAGAATCAAAGTTTTTAGAGTCTTCGTACTGAGAAGTTGGTGGAGCAAGCTTTACCCCTTTTGTTTTTTCATAAAAGCTATCAAGACCTTCATCACTTAAAAGATGAAATACCCCTTGACACCCATTACAACAAAAATAATGTTCCCCATCTTTGATCATTACATCTTTATTAAATTCCAGATGACAATGATCACAAGCTACTTTTTCTTTTTCACTCAATTTCAAACTTTCCTAATGATTTATTTTTTTTTAGTTTTTCCCATGGTTCTATATGCCCATTCATACAGATATATACTCCATTTTTCTCACACCCTTTGGCATATCCTATGGCAAGTCCAAGGTTGAGTGAAGCTTCTACTTCATCGATCGAAAACGGTTGCATTGCTCCAGTGAGAACTATAACACGATCATCAAAAACAGAGTCCAAAAACTCTGCTGTAACATCGATCGTATCGGTCCCATGAATGATAACAAACTTAGTATCAGTTGAATGAAATATGATATCGGTTATCATTTTTCTATCATTGATATCCATCTCCAAAGAATCTTTATATACAACTCCTGCAAGTGGAGGCTTGGTTTCAAAGCTCTCTAGTATCCGCTCAACTGCATAATTATCCACAGGTACTTCAAGTGTTCCTTTAAGCATATCATATCGTTTATTAAATGTTCCACCTGTATTAAGTATGAGCATTTTTTTCCTTTTGAATGATCTCTTGTAAGTTTTTGATCTCTTTGCCATCAAAAAGATAGGTTCTTTCCAACCCAGCATTTAATCCTGCTTCGATATCTCTTTTCTTATCCCCAACTATAACACTTTGTTTGAGATCGATTCCAAACTCCTTTTCAGCTTGGAGCAACATTCCAGGAGATGGTTTTCTGCATTTACATTTTCCTGTGATATCTGGATGATGAGGACAATAGTATGTTTTATTGATAGTTATACCTTGCTTTGTAAATTCAGCTTCCATCCACTTTGTAAGAGTTAAAAAATCTTCTTCACTATAATACCCTCTAGCGATCCCAGACTGATTGGTTACAACAAAGATCATATACCCTTTTTCTTGAAAGTATCTACAAAGTTCAAAGATCCCATCTATAAACTCAAAATCCTCTTTTTTATACAGATAATTTTTCTCAATATTGATCACTCCATCACGATCTAAAAAAAGAGCTGGTTTATGCAATACCATCTCCAAAGAGTTCTTTTTCGATAATATCACAAAGGATATGTCCTATAAGGATGTGGCTTTCTTGGATGCGTGGTGTAGATGATGATGGTACAATGATCGCAAAATCCGCTTCTTTTGCCATAGCTCCTCCATCTTTTCCTACTAAAGCTACTGTAGTGATATTTTTTTCTTTAGCGACTGCAAAAGCATTGAGTACATTTTGAGAATTTCCACTTGTTGAGATCCCGATAAAAAGATCCCCCTCAACTCCCATCCCTGAGAGTTGTCTTGAAAATACCTGATCATATCCATAATCATTCCCGATCGCAGTCAAATTAGAAGTATCTGTTGTTAAAGCTAAAGAGGGGATCGAAGGTCTGTCAAATCCATATCGTCCTACAAGCTCTGCAGCGATATGCTGTGCATCTGCTGCACTTCCACCATTTCCTGCTAAAATGGTCTTATTACCATTTTTATATACATCGACACACTTTTGTGCAACTTCAGCGATAGTATCTAAAAGAGAGTCATTTTCATAAATAGCTTGTTTGGTTAAAAAAGATTGTTGTACTTGTTCTTTGATATAGTTTTTCATATGATTTCATCCAAAAAATTTTAGATGATTATAGCAGATTTTTTGTTAGTGGAATGTTTAAAAAGTTTACATGTAAATGTACTGGAGGGTTACTCCAGTACGTAGTCAACGACCTTTGATTCAACAGTAACCTCACGGATAAGTTCAACTACTTTGAGGTGTTCTGGATGCTCTTGATAAATCTTCAAATCAGCAGCACTATCAAACGTAGAATAAAGTGACATATCCATTGCTCTATCACTTTCATTGAAGTTAATTCCAACTTCCATTGATTTAAGAACCTCTATACTCTCTTCAAGATCGTGAAGTTTCTTTTGAACACGAGCCATATTCAAAGCTTTTTTCTCATCTTTGAACTTAAACATAACAATATGGACTATCATAACCTTGTCCTTTTAAAAAATTTCGCAATTTTATCCATTTTTCTTTGATGCAAAGTTTAAGATTTATAATTAATCTTTTTCTTTATTCTCATCATCCTCAACACTACATCCTCCATTGTTTGGTGTACACCGAAAACCATGTCGAACAAAATAGACAAAATCTTTAATAATCAAAAACAGACAGTAAAACCAAAGGGCATTTAAGAACCAGTTATTTTGCAACCCTTTTTCAAAATACATATAGGGAAATCCCAAAACATACGGCCATTTTAAAAAATAAAATATCAGTATCCCAACACCATAAGTTTCTCGTAACATCTTTTTCATATAAAATATCTCCAAAAGAAATGTGCGATAATGATAATACTCATTATTCCCACAAAGTTCAATATAATACCATATCGGATCATATCGGTCATTTTTACCGCACCACTACTCATTGCTATTGCATTTGGTGGAGTAGCTATTGGTAACATAAAGGCATAACTTGCACAGATCGTTGCTACCATCATGATAAGAGTTGCATCTATTCCACTTTTTTGCGCAACAGAGTATAGCACAGGTAACATTATAGAGATCAATGCTGTATTTGACGTAATCTCAGTTGCAAATGTGATCATAGTTGCTACTGCAAAAAGAAGCAAAAACGGTGTCAAAGTAGTAAATGAAAGTAATACTGTTGCTATCTCATCTGCAAGACCAGTACTTGCAAACCCTTTTGCTATAGAAAAGCCTGCTCCAAACAAAAAAATGATCGCATACGGAACTTTGTGAAAATCATCTTCCCACTTTAAAATATTAAATGGAGGCATAAATAATAAAAGTCCTGAAGCCAAAAGGATCGCACTTTCATTAAGACCTAGACCATTCCAGTAAGGCTGAATTTTTGCATTGACCAAAAGAAGTGTGATAAGTCCAAAAAGTAAAAAAAGAACTTTTTTCTGTTCATTATTCAATGAGAACTGTTGAACATCTCTTGTAATAACAATATCATCAGTACCTAAACTCAATAACCATGCAACAAACAAGATCATTACTATCACAAGTGGTGCACTTAACATCATCCATGTAAAAAATGGGATTGTCTCTAAGTTCATCTCATTCATAATCCCAAGTAAAACAAGATTTGGAGGTGTTCCTATAGGAGTCAGTATCCCTCCTATATTGGCACCATAAGCAATTGCTAATGCAAAACGCATTTTTAATCTTATATCATTCGTTAAAAAAAGTGCTATCGAAATAAGCAGTAATGTTGTTGTTGTGTTAGATAGTACAGAACTTAAAAGCCCAGAAGTAAGTGCTAAAGAGAAGATCATTCCTTTTGGTGTATTAGGGAAAATATTTAATATTTTTTCTGCAATAAATATATGTAATTTTGTTTTTTCAACTCCAATAGCAAGTAAAAATCCCCCTAAAAATAAAAAGATGATAGGATTTGCATAGTTGATCGCTGTCGCTTTTGTTCCTAAAATACCAAGCGCAGGAAAAAGAACTATAGGAAGTAAAGAAACAACACCCATTGCTAAAGCATTTGTACTCCACATACTAATTAACAATGTGATAACACCTAAAAGTGCTGATTTATGAAATTCATGAATATATCCATTTGCAATAAAGAAAACACAAATTGCTAAACCAATCGATAAGAAAATCTTTTTATTTTGCATAATTCTTCTTTCGTGATTCTAGTTTTTTAATAATCTCTTTGATCCGTTCTATCCTATGTTCATCACTTGGATGGGTTGAAACAAATTCAGGTGGGGCTTTACCCGCAGAGACCTTTTTCATATTTTCCCAAAATTTTATCGCTTCATGGATATCATATCCCGCCTTATCCATAAGATAGATCCCTATCTCATCTGCTTCATATTCATGGGTACGACTATATGGGAGCATAACACCCAGTGTCGTCGTATATCCATACGCCATATCAAATGTTCTTGTATATTGTGGGGCTTTTGTCGCAACTGCAATCAATCCGATCTGACGGATCAATGTAGAAACCTCCGCTTGACTTATCCTCTCAGCTCCATGACGTGCTAAAGCATGAGCTACTTCATGAGAGATAACAGTTGCAAGTTGATCATCATTTTGCGCTACTTTTAGAATCCCTGTATAAACTACTATCTTTCCACCAGGCATACACCATGCATTGACTTGAGGATCATCTATAAGATGTACTTCCCATTTATAGTTGGGTTTATTAGCAGCTTTTGCTATACGCTTGACTATCGCTTCAACTCTTTTTGTATTTTTGACATCTTTACTGATCTTTGCTTTTTGCAAAAATTCTCTATACGCTTTTTCTCCCATTGCGATCTCTTCATCCTCAGAGACCAACATCAACTGGCTTCTATGTGTATATGGTGTTTGATGTGTACAGGCTGTAAAGAAAAGAGTCACCAAAATAAATAACATCAGCTTTTTCATGATCGGTATTCCCCTTTTGAAGATAATAACGAGCGTAAACTCTCTTTTGCACTTTTACCTTCTAAAATATTATATACCTCTTTCGCTATTGGTAAATAGATATTCTCTTTTTGCGCGATAGTATGCAATGCATACGTTGTCGCTATTCCCTCTGCTACTTCACCTAATTCTTGAAGTATCTGCTCAATTGATTTTCCTTGAGCAAGCCCTAGTCCTACACGATAGTTTCGACTGAGTGTAGAATTTGCTGTTAAAAAAAGATCTCCTGCTCCACTTAGACCTATAAAAGTCTCATCTTTTGCACCATATTTCTTTCCAAAGCGATGCATCTCTACAAGTCCCCTAGAGATAAGAGCAGCAGCAGCATTTTGTCCAAGTGAAAGTCCATCACATATCCCAGCTGCTATTGCAATCACATTTTTATATGCTCCTGCAATCTCAGCTCCAATAACATCGTCACTTACATAGGTTTTTATAAAATCAGGGAATAATGAAGCAAACTTTTGTGCCAACATGTCATTTGTAGAATTTATAACAAGCGCTGTTGGAAGTTTTTGAATCACCTCTGCGGCAAAGGAAGGACCAGATAAAAAAGCAAGGTTTTCACTTGGAATATATTGTGAATAGATTTCATTCAGAAATCTTCCTGTACTTGATTCTATTCCTTTTGAAGCAACAAGAATTTTTTGATCTTGAAAAACAAAGTTCTCCTCCAGCCATGATGCAATATTTTGCGCAGGGATAGCAATAACAAGATATTCCAACGCTAAAACATTTTCAAGAGTTGTGAAATTCTTTAAATCTCGCTTCGTTTTACTTGTAATGAGTGTCTCATTATTTTGTGAAAGTGCAAATTCTAATGCACTTCCCCATTTACCAGCGCCAATTACTCCAACTAACATACTTTCTACTCCCTATTAAGTTTTCAAACTCTTTTATATCAGGTTCATACCCGACAACTATAAGTATATCACCATTTTCTAATGGTTTTCTTTTTGCCTTTGAAGAATATATAAACTCCGTACTTAGATCTTTATGCATAATTGAAAGAACCAATATCCCTCGATATCTACTCCAGTCTATATCTGCTGGAAATTCACCATTGAATATCTCTGCATTTTCCACTTCTATCTGAGCCACTTTCAGAGCATTATCTGAATACAAAATATCATGTAACACTTTATTTGATATCGGTTTTTCTATCATATTTGTTATGATATCTGCTGTTGTTTCTACGATAGGGATCACTTTATTTGCCCCTGCCATTTTTAATTTGTGTTCACTTTCACGATTTGTAGCTAATGCAACAATTAAAAGAGTTTCAAAATGAGCCCTTAGAGAAATAGTTAAAAAAACATTTTCCGCTTCATCACTCATAGTACAAAAGACCAAAGATTCCTCTATATTGATGTCTTTTTCCAATTCTTCCCAGTCATCTGTGAAATCAAATGTTTTGACGATATCACCATTATCAACTTCTAAGGAATCATCAATATTCTTTGTATAAAAAACAACATTTTGATAACTTTTTCTTACACTATTTGCTATCTCTTTTGCATATTTGTTATACCCAAAGATCAATACAGTTGATTCTTTTGTCATTTTTTTCTCTTCTTTTTATGGAGCTGTTTTTCAAATTCTTTGATAAAAGGAATATAACCAATAACAACTAAAGTATCTCCAACTTGTAAAATTGTATCATCAATAGGATTAAACAAAAACATCTTTTCATGCTGTTTATAAAGACCAAGAAGAACAACTCGAAATGATTTATTATCAAGATCACCAATATAAAGATAATTTTCAATGATCCGTTCAGTGATAATGATCTCCTCTATACTTACAGGTGTAGCTTCACTTCTAAGAGCATGTACCGCTTCAAATGCAACTGGTTGACCTAAGAACTCCTGTGTGATCATCCCTACAAGTTCTTGAGGATATATAATCTCATTTACTCCGGCAAACTCGAGTTTTTTTCTATTTATATCATGCATCAATAAAGAGATAATATTTACATTTTTATTGATTGAACGGATCGTTAAAGCAGTATAGATGTTTTCTACATCATCATTTCTTAAGCATAAGACCACTTTTACCTGTTTTTCAAAATCTAGATGTAACTCTTTTGTATAACTTTCCACACTCCCAGGCTTTAAGTGCAAAGCTTTATAACCATCTTTTTTTGCTTCTTGCACTCGGTTTAAATCATCATCAATAATAACAACAAATTTCTTTTTATGTTTTAATTTTTCACAAACCTCTTTTGCAACACTTTCATACCCACAGATTAGATACATCTTTTTTAATTTTGCGACTTCTTCAACAATCTTTATCTCTTTAAATTCATCTAATTTTTCATTAAATGCAGAAACAATAAGAGAAGTAGAAAATGAAAGAACCGCTACACCTGAGATGATGATTATCATTGTAACAAAACGTCCTTCATCACTTACAGGAGTAATATCTCCAAATCCAACTGTTGAAAGTGTTACTATCGACCAATATACTGCTTCATAAAAAGATTCTAATTTTGATTGAGGATTATTCCCTTCTATAACATAAATCAAAACAGAAGATACAAAGATGATTATGAATGTAAAGATCGCAAGTGTAAGAAATTCAAATTTTTTGCTTGATAAAACAGAAAGCAAAGTTCGAAAACTTCGTGTATAGCGAAAAAGCTTAAAAACACGGAATAATACAAATAACCGTAAAAGCCTTAACTCATGGAAAAATGGCAAGATAGCCAAAAGATCGACAATAGCCTTTGGAGTTACCATATAAGAGAATTTTAATTTGAAGATCTTAAGAAGTGCCTTTTTCAGCTGAAAGTCTCTTCCTAGCATCGTATCATATTCATCTTGTTGAACGATAATTTTAGAGATGCTTCCATGAACCCATAAACGTAAAAGGTATTCAATCAAAAAAGCAAAAGAGATCGCATAATAATTAAAAAGAAAGAGATAATCATTGATATGATGTTTCACTTCACGAATAAGAACAAAAATACTTGTAAAGATCAGAGTGATCATAAAGAAGTCAAAATACTTCTTGTACTTGAACTTATCATCTTCTAATAAACGATAAAAGAAGCGCCTTCTTTTCTGATATGTATCAGAAGATTGTAAAAAGTAAGCAAAATCTATAAGAAGACGACTTATTTTCTTATTCATTAGATCAACTTAGTTTTGATTTAAGTATCTCATTTACTGTCTGAGGGTTTGCACTTCCTTTACTTGCTTTCATAACTTGACCAACAAAAAAGCCAAAAAGTTTTTCTTTTCCTGCTTTATATTCCTCTACTTTATCTTGATTTGCATTTAAAACTTCATCAATCATTGCTTCAATAGCACCAGTATCACTTACTTGTTTTAATCCGAGTTTTTCTATAGCATCATCTACATCAACATTATTTTCTAAAAGATAATCAAGAACTTCTTTTGCTGCTTTTCCACTAATGGTTTTATCTTCAATACGTTTAACAATCAATGCTAATTTTTTTGCATTTACAGGTGAATTAGTAATATTATACTCACCTTTAAGGCGTCCTTGAAGTTCAACTGTAAGCCAAGTTATTGCATTTTTAGCACTGATTCCTTCATCCATCATCTCTTCAAAGAATCCTGCCATCTCTTTTGTTGCAGTAATGACACTTGCATTGTATTCATTCATACCATATTGAGAAACATATCTTGCAGCTTTTTCATCTGGAAGTTCTGGAATTTGTGAATATTTTTCTATCATTTCATCTGTTATAACTGCTTTTTTAAGATCAGGTTCTGGAAAATAACGATAATCAGCTGCTTCTTCTTTTCCACGCATTGAGCGTGTCTCTTGTTTTACCTGATCAAAAAGACGTGTTTCTTGAATAATCTCTTCATCATACGTACCATCTTCCCACGCCTCTATCTGACGATCAACTTCTATCTCTATCGCTTTTTGAATAAATTTAAAAGAGTTGATATTTTTTATCTCTACTCTTGTATAAAGTTTCTCATCCCCTTTAGGACGGATGGAAACATTAACATCAACCCGGAAACTCCCCTCTTGCATATTTGCATCACTGATATCAATATAACGAACGATTGAATGAAGTTTTTTCAAATAAAGTATAGCCTCTTCAGCACTTCTCATATCTGGTTCACTCACTATCTCTAAAAGTGGTGTTCCTGCACGGTTCAGATCTACTTTAGAGATATCTCCATCATGGATACTTTTTCCAGCATCTGCTTCAATATGTGCACGATTAATACGGATCGTTTTATTACTACCATCTTCAAAATCTATACGTAACTTTCCATGTTCTACAACAGGAGTATAAAGTTGTGTTATTTGGTATGCTGAAGGGGAATCAGGATAAAAATAGCTTTTACGATCAAAATAAGAAGTTTTATTTATTGTTGCATCGATCGCTGTTCCAAACTGTATCGATTTATGTAGTACTTCTTTATTGAGTACAGGCAATGCACCTGGAAGTGCTAAACATGTTGGACAGGTATTTGTATTTTGTGTATGATTAAAGCTTGTAGGACATGAACAAAAAAGTTTTGTTTTTGTATTGAGCTGAACATGTACCTCTAACCCTATAATAGTCTCAAACATAGTATTCCTTAAGATAACAAATTATTAAAGTAGATTGATTTTAGCGAAAAAAGGTTTTAAAACTGATTAATTTCAGGATTTTGTTGAGATTGTGAAGAGATTTCTTCAAGAAGCTTCGTTTGTTTTTTTACCTCTTTGAGCTGTTCATATCTAAGGTAGATCCCATCAAGAACAAACAATAAAAAAAGAGCAAAAAACACAAAAATAAAAGAGGTAAAAACTGCAAGGATAAGATCAAAAGATATAAAAAATTTAAAAACAAGCAAAGCGCCGATGGAAACAAAAGCCCATGACGCTCCTTTTAAAAAAGCATATACTCTTAAAAAAGAGTTTTCATTCATTCTTATCGCCTAGTGATCGTCAGCTATAACAACTGCACCACCAAGGTAAACATATGTAAGCATCATAAAGATAAACGCTTGTAAAAATGCACCAAAAGTAAGAAGTGCAAAAGGGATAAGTGGAAGTACCCATGGAGCAAGCATAAGGATAACTGCTAAGAACATATCATCCCCTTTGATGTTACCAAACAAACGGAAAGACAAAGAAACGATTCTAGAGATATGTGAAACGATCTCTACTGGGAACATCAACCATGCCAACCACCATACAGGTCCCATAAAGTGTTTAAAGTATTTTACAACACCATTAACTCTAATACCTTCATAGTTATAATAGAAAAACACTGCCAATGCAAGAGCAAGTGTCATGTTCAAGTTAGCAGATGGTGCTTCAAACCCTGGAATAATACCGATAACATTTGCTATAAATACAAAAAGACCGATAGTTGCAACTAATGGCAGGTACTTTCTAGCAAGCTCTTTTCCCATAACATCTGTACCCATTTGCCATACACCACTAATATATGCTTCCATAACATTTTGTGTCCCAGTTGGAACAAGTTGGATGTTTTTCATAGCCATTTTTGCTAAAAGAAGTGCAATAACAGCAGAAAGGATAACATGTGACAGAAATAAGAAACTGTGACTGTCATTGATAAGTCCGAAAAATGTAAAAATTTCACCCATGAGATGACTCTCCCTAAATTAAATTGTGGTATTGTACTAAGTTTTGTTTTAAACTATTATGAATTTGTAGTTATTTCATCTGCTTTTAGTGCTTCTAGTAACACTGTGGCATATGAAGCCTTTGGCAACGTAAACTCTATAAAAAGTTTTTGCTCTTTGGCATTTAATTTCATAGCAAAATCTAAAGGATATACTATCGCTACTCTTCTATGCCCTTTAAAAGGTAAGAATTCATCATCAAATTCTCTTTCTATCTCTCTTGCTTTTGAGCGAGCGCGAAAAACATCTCTACCTGGTAAAAGCCCTGTAATAAAAAGTTTTTGTGCTAAGAAATCTTTTAATGGGATCTCTTTAGGCGTAATATACTTTTCATCTTCTGTCATATATACATCACCTTCAAAAAGTTTAAACTTTCCATCATTGCTTAGTTCTACTCGCTTTTTTAACCATTCATTGAATAATTCACTTTGATATACTGATATCAAAAAGTTTCTCAGCTTCGGATCTTCAATATGTAAATCCCCCTCTATCATACTTCTAGCTTGTAAAATAGAATCTCCTTTAGTACCAAAACGCTGATACCCAAAATAGTTCGCTAAACCATTTTTTTCGATCTTTTTGAAAGTTTTTTCTATTTTTCCAGCTTTAATATTATCAATATTATAAAGATTTATCCCAAAACGATTTGCTTTAAGATCTCCCATTCGGATCGATTTGTTATCTTTTATAAATTCTAAGATTTTTATCTGTTTATGCTTGAACTTTTTCAATGAATTGCTATATCTTGCATCAAAAGAGAGATACTGTATCGTTGTGGCATGTTTATCTTTAAGTCCTGCGTACCCTATCTCTGTTACATCGATATTGAGATACTTTCTAAATACAGCTACCATATCCCATGTAGTCATTTCTATTTTTTTTACTTTGAGTATAAGATACTTTCCCTTATTTGCAAATTCCCTGTTAGGGATCTCTGTTACAAAGAAATCATCTTTTGTTTGTGTAAAGTCAAAATCAACATTCCCTTCATTGAGGTAGATTCTTCTCATAATGCAAGTACCTGTAATTTTTCTTTTGCCATTGTTATATCCTTTTGTATAGCATTTTTTAGCTCCTCTAATGAAGCAAACTTTTGGTTCTCACGTAAATATGCTACAAAACTTATCTCAGCATATTTTTTTGCTTCAACCTTACCATCAAGTATATGAGTTTCAATGGCAAAAGTTCCATCTGTTGTAATTCTATGTCCTATAAAACTAACAGATGGATGAAAATGTTCCTCATCATCTATACGTGTGAGTGTTGCATAAACTCCCTCTTTTGGGATCTGAAATTTTTCTATTTGTAAATTTATAGTTGCAACAAGTTCTTTTGCACCGATCCCTTGTCCTTTAATAATATTGCCTTTTATTGTATAGTTATATCCTAACAGTTTATTTGCTTTTTTGATATCACCTTTTTGTATCAAAGAACGGATAACTCGAGAATGAACAGAAACACCTCCTATTTTTACTTCATCAACGATAACCACTTCATACTCAAACATCTTTTGCAGATCTTTTGCAGAATATTTTCTATCTTTTCCAAAATAAAAATCATACCCAACTACAATCTTTTTTAATTGTGGAAAATAGTTTTTTAAAAGCTCTAAAAACTCTTTTGCCTCTAGATGCTTGATCTGATCAAGCTTTAGAAAAAGTATAGGATAGATTGTATGGTTCTTTCGAAATTCATGAGGAGTCAAAGAAGCTTTATTGTTATCTATAACAACGATAGCTCCATTATTTCCAAGGTGTGAAAAAAGTTTTTGATGCCCCAGATGCATTCCATCAAATCCACCAAGAGCAATGGCAGTACTATTTGACAAAGTAGTAGCAATACTCAAGATTCCCATCCTTTCCTGTAATAGCTGATGGAGATTTTTTCACAAGTTTCCATCCAAGTAAGGTTGCTTTATCTTCAAACGCAAACATCGCCTTTTGAATCGCTTTTTGATCTTTAACAACACCCTTTTTGTCTCTTTTTACATGTAAACCAACTTCAAACTGTGGTTTAAACAATAAAATTATATCTTTAGATGCAAGTTCATTAATTTTATCCATTATTTTCAATAAAGAGATAAAAGAGACATCACTCACAACCACATCAAACGGATCATGAGAAAAATCTCTTATATCTGTTTGTTCATAGAGATCCACTCTTTTATCATCTCTGATCTTTGGATGGAGTTGATCTTTTCCTACATCAACAGCAGTTATAGACCTCACTCCTTGCTCTAAAAGTACTTCACTAAAACCACCGGTTGAACTTCCAATATCAAGTGCTTCCTTATCTTGAAGAGCTATATCTATCTCATCTAAAAAGTTCACCAGTTTAAATGCAGCACGAGAAACATAGTCTTTAAACTCTTTTAAAACAACTTCTTGATCTTCTATATCAAACGAAGGTTTTGTAATAACAACTCCATCAACACTCACATATCCTTGCTTAATATAGTTTTGTGCTTTTGTTCTACTTTGAATTCCCAATTCTTTAACTAAGTATCCATCAAGCCTCAAAACTGAACCTCAACGGCAATGAAAAGATAATGTATTCCTAAGTGTTTATCAGCTGTATCATATTTATCTTCTATAGTATCAACTCCAAAGTTCATATAATCATATCCAATCTTACCACTAAAAACCTCATCAAATCGAAGTGATATTCCAGCACCGAAAATATATCCGAATCCTTCACCATCATGACGAACTTTCCCTACACCAAACTTTCCATATAGATCAAACTTATCATAATAAAAAGGATAATGAGCCTGAACATTAACATCGATAAATCCAAATTCTAAGGCTGTACCATTGATATCTGTATAAGTCATATCTGAAAGGTAAGAAAGTTCTACACTAAAATACTTGTTCATATATGCACCTGCATATATCTTATATCCTGTATCACTATCATCTTTTATATGAAAATAGTTATCATCATCACTAATAGAAGAGTTTCCATACCCTACCCCTATATAAGGACCACCATCACGATTTGCAAATGCAACTACACTTAACATTACCAAGATTACGATTATTTTTTTCATATCATCTCCATCATTTCGTTTTCAGTTATTGTTTTTACTCCAAGGGACTGTGCTTTATCATATTTACTTCCTGCATCTTCTCCAAAGATAAGGAAATCAGTTTTCTTACTCACACTTGAACTTACTTTAGCACCTAGTGATTCTAAGAATTTTTTGACCTCTCCTCTTGGTTTACTCATTGTTCCGGTTAAAACAACAGTCTTCCCTTTAAAAGGGTTTTCTTTTGCTTCTTCATTTTGAACTGGAGGGGTCGGCTTTATGATTGCTTCAAGCTTTGATACCGTCTCATAATTCACTCTCATAAACTCTATATATGATTCAGCCATCTCTTCGCCAAAACCATCAAGTGCTATGAGATCATCCTTTGATATCTCTTTATATTCCAAACCAAAATGTTTGGCTATCATTTTAGAGGCTACTTCTCCTATATGTTCTATCCCTAAAGCATTGATAAACCTCCAAAGCTCACTGTTTTTCGACTTTTCTATAGCATTTAGCAGGTTTTGTGCTTTTTTCTCTTTAAAACCTTCCAAAGTTAAAAGGTCTTCTTTTGTTAATTTATAAAGATCTAATACATTCTTTACTAATTTGGCATTATACAATGCTTCAACTATTTTTATCCCTAAACCATCGATGTTCATACACGGCTTTGAAGCAAAATAGATAATACTATTGACAACGCGCGCCGAACAAGAAAGGTTTTGACATTTTATAAGAGCCCCTTCATCTAAAAGCTCACTGTTACATACAGGACAGTTTTTTGGTTTTTGTACCTCTTTTTCATCACCTTTACGCCTATCTATCAAAACTTTGATGATCTTAGGGATCACATCACCGCTTCGAAGGATGATCACACTATCGCCTATACGGATATCTTTTCGCTCTATCTCATCAAAGTTATGCAACGTTGCCCGCTCAACAACAACACCGTCTATCTCAGTAGGCTCGACTACCGCTACTGGAGTAATCACCCCTGTTCTTCCAACTTGAAAGATAATATTTTTGATCTTAGTTATTTTTTCTACTGCCGGAAATTTGTATGCTACGGCAAAACGGGGATATTTTACAGTATATCCCATCTCCTCTTGTGCTTGGAGTTCATTAACCTTAACAACCATCCCATCAAGCATCATCTCATAGCTTTCACGCTCATTTTTCATCTGTTCATAAATCTTTTCTATCTCTTGTGGATCTTGAGCAGTTGATCGAAGAGGTGGTCTTTTAAATCCAAGTTGATAAATATACTCCATCAAATCACTTAATAGATCAAATTTTAAAGAATGAATACCCACACCATAAGGTAAAAAAACAAGATTTCTTGAAGCTGTTATACGAGGATCGAGTTGACGAAGGCTTCCTGCAGCTGCATTTCTTGGGTTTGCAAAAAGACTTTCACCATTTTTGGATCTTTCTTCATTGATCTTTTCAAACTCATCTTTATAGATCACAACTTCCCCACGGATTTCAATTTCATTCTTTTCATCTATGACCAAAGGAATAGAACGGATCGTTTTTACATTTTGGGTAATATCCTCTCCTATCTCTCCATCTCCACGAGTGATTCCCTGAATTAATTTCCCATCTCTATAGATAAGGTTTAAACTCGCACCATCATATTTTGGTTCACAATAAAAAGAGATATGTTCTTCAAGCTTTTTTACTCTTTTGATCCATTCTACCAATTCATCATAGTTAAAAACATCCTCCAAAGACCACATACGCGAGAGATGTTTTGCTTTTTCAAATCCATCAGAGATCACATCACCTACTCTTTGTGTTGGAGAATCAGGCAAAATATCATTTGGGTGTTGTTTTTCATATGTAACTACTTGATGGTATAAGATATCATACTCTTCATCTGTTGCGATAGGATCATCAAGAACATAGTAATGGTAAGCATATTTATTTAATAATGTAACAGCATTTTTATATTGTTCGAAAGTCATCTATACAGTTCTTTAAATTTTTTAAAGGAATTATATTCAAAAGTAGCTAAATTAAGTATTATAAAGGAAGGATTTTTAAAGTAAAGTTAAGTGGCGCGGCGGACGAGATTCGAACTCGCGACCCCCTGCGTGACAGGCAGGTATTCTAACCAACTGAACTACCGCCGCAACTTAAAAAAATGGTGGGCACTACTGGACTCGAACCAGTGACATCTACCTTGTAAGGGTAGCGCTCTACCAACTGAGCTAAGCGCCCTTTAATGGTTCACCTTATTGGCGACCCCTAAAGGATTTGAACCTCTGTCTCTATCATGAAGTGATAGCGTCCTTGGCCACTAGACGAAAGGGTCACTTTCAATCAAGATCAAGGCTAAACACCAAAATCATTGTCAAAAAAAATGGTGGGCACTACTGGACTCGAACCAGTGACATCTACCTTGTAAGGGTAGCGCTCTACCAACTGAGCTAAGCGCCCTCTTGTTTTTTCTTTTTCCTTTTCTCTGCGTTAGAACCTTTCATTCAGTCGTTACATAGTATTAAAACTATGTGCCTCCTTCATTCAAGAACCTGCCTTAATAAAAGAAAAAATCAATAAACAATCAAGTTTTAAAATGGCGCGGCGGACGAGATTCGAACTCGCGACCCCCTGCGTGACAGGCAGGTATTCTAACCAACTGAACTACCGCCGCAACTTTAAAAATGGTGTCCCGTGTTGGATTCGAACCAACGGCCACCTCCTTAAAAGGGAGATGCTCTACCGGCTGAGCTAACGAGACAATTTCAAAACACTCTCGTGTTATGAGGTCGAAATTATAGGGAACTTTTGCTTTAATTTTCTTTAAATCTCAAAAAAAAGTTTCAATATCACTTAGTAATAACATTTTTATTGCAAAGAGAACACTTTGATACTGTACATAATTTCTATCTCCTTCAAAAATAAAATGTTCTTGGAATTGATAAGAGGTTGTTTTAATTCCTATATAAACAGTACCTACAGGCTTTTCTGGTGTTCCTCCACTATCTCCTGCTATACCACTTATAGAGATCGTATAATCTGCATCACTTACTTTCATAACCCCCTCAGCCATTTGCTCCACAACCTCACGACTTACTGCACCAAAGTGCTTTAGTGTCTCCTCATCTACAGCTAACCATTTTGATTTAATCTCGTTAGAGTAAGTTATCAATGCACCATTAAGGATCTTTGAAGCACCATTGTTTTTTGTAAGAAAATAACTTAACAACCCTCCGGTACAGCTCTCTGCAAAAGAGATCGTTTTTTGTTTCTTACTCAATACCTCTATGATATGTTGCATAATATTTTCAGTTATGATCACTTTTTTAGGACTAAGCTGTTTTACAGAAGAAACAAACTTAGTAACATTCCCGTATTTCTTCCCTGTTACATGTAATTCTATCCATCCATGAACAATTTGCACAAATTCTAATTTTACATCATAGGTTTGAGCAAGTGGTTCAAGCAGTACCTTTGCACTATGTTCACTTTCCCCAAAAAGCTGAATCACTTGTTCTTCTTTTTCATTTGTTAGAAATATTGTAGGAAGTTTTTTCATCTCATCTACACATAATACATTGATATTGTGCTGACCATATCTAAGTAGATAACTATTCTTCTCAAAATATTCTACTTTTGAAGGGAAAAGCATATTTTCATCTTTTACACTCAAATTATCTTCTGTTATAGTACAAAGAAGTTTTCCTACTGTTGCATAATTATTTTTAGATGTTACTACTAGAATATTATCTATTTTTTCTATCTTTTCTTGAAGCTCTAAGAATAAAGCATTGTTTCCATCTTTATAAAAGCTTATAGCGCTTGGGGTACCACAACACTTTTTTAACTGCCGTAGAACATACTCTTGCAATGCAATATTATAGATAAATTTCACACCGATAAAGATTACATGTAAATTCATAAGAAAGACTCTTTTTAATATGAATTATACCACATTAATGGGTTTTTAATTACCTTTGAAGTATAATCGCACAATTTAATAGAGACACAAGAGGTATTTATGGACTATAAAGATACGATTCTCCTACCAAAAACAACATTTGCTATGCGAGGAAACTTGCCGACTAACGAACCAAAAAGATATACTCAGTGGTTTGAAAAAAACGTATATGAAAAAATGAAAAAAAACCGAGAAGGGTGTGAAAGCTTCACTCTTCATGATGGCCCTCCTTATGCAAACGGTCATATCCACATCGGTCATGCACTTAACAAAGTACTTAAAGATATCATCATTAAACATAACTACTTTAACAATAAATCTGTCCGCTTCACTCCAGGATGGGATTGCCATGGTTTACCAATTGAGCAACAAGTTGAGAAAAAACTTGGTGGTAAAGCAAAAAAAGAAGCACTCTCTACTGCTGAAGTGCGTGGACTCTGTAGAGAACATGCGAAAAAATTTGTCGATATCCAAAGAGATGAATTTAAGAAGCTTGGGATCATCGCTGATTGGGAAAAACCTTATGTAACGATGGATTATAAGTTCGAAGCCAACATTTATCGTACTTTATGCGAAGTAGCAAAAAAAGGATTGCTTGTTGAGCGAAGCAAACCTGTTTTTTGGTCATGGGCTGAACGAACAGCACTCGCTGAAGCAGAAGTTGAGTATGAAGACAAAGAGGATTACTCGATCTTTATCGCTTTTGAGCTCAGTGACGAAGCAAAACAAAGTGTAGGTATCACAGACAAAGCCGCACTTGTTATCTGGACAACAACCCCTTGGACGATCCCTGCAAATACTGGAATCTCTCTCAATCCTGATGAGAAGTATGTCCTAACAACTGATGGATATATCGTTGCAAAAGCACTTCTTGAGAAACTAAGAGATGATGGTGTTGTTAGTGGTGAGATCGCACAAGAATTTGATGCGAAAGTGTTTGAAAACCTCAAAGCGATCAACCCACTTAATGGCAGAGATTCACATGTAGTTTTAGGTGAACATGTTTTAGTCGATAACGGTACGGGATGTGTTCATACCGCTCCAGGACACGGAGAGGATGACTACCGTGTAGGGCTTAGATATAACCTTGATGTGATCATGCCAGTAGGTGAAACAGGATGTTATGATGAAACAGTTGTGCGAGAGAACCTCATCCCGAATGCTGAAGAATTTGTAGGGCTTCATATCTTCAAAGCAAATGAAAAACTGATCGAACTTATGGGTAATGCTGTTCTTAAAGTTGGAAAATTCACCCACTCATACCCTCACTGTTGGAGAAGCCATACACCGCTTATCTTTAGAGCGACAAAACAATGGTTCATCTCAGTTGATGGTACACCTAAAGGTGAGCAAAAAACACTTCGTGAAATTGCTTTAGAAGAGGTAAAAAAAACAAAGTTTATCCCAGAAACGGGAAGAAATCGTCTAAACTCTATGGTAGAAAATCGCCCGGATTGGTGTATAAGCCGTCAAAGAGATTGGGGTGTACCGATCGCATTTTTTAGAGTTAAAGCAACAGGTGAAGTGCTTTTAGATGAGAAGGTTCTTAACTTTGTCGCGATGATCTTTGAGATGCAAGGAAGTGATGCATGGTACTCGATGGATATAGCACAGCTACTTTACCCTGGAAGTGGTTACAAACCTGAAGAGCTTGAAAAAGTAAATGATATCTTAGATGTATGGTTTGATAGTGGTTCTACGTGGTATAGTGTGCTAAAATCACGCAACTATGATGCAGGAGAGTATCCGGCAGATCTTTATGTAGAGGGAAGCGATCAACACCGCGGATGGTTCCAGTCTTCTATGTTTTTAAGTGCCGCAGTTGAGCACAAAGCACCGTATAAAGGTGTGCTTACTCATGGTTTTACCGTTGATGAAAAAGGTGAAAAGATGAGTAAATCTAAAGGAAACGTCGTTGCTCCTGAGCAAGTGATCAAAGAGTATGGAAGTGAGATCCTTCGTTTATGGGTTGCTTCAAGTGATTACCAGGGAGATCTAAAAATTTCCAAAGGGATCCTCAAACAAACAGCTGAGAACTATAGAAAACTTAGAAATACATTCCGCTTTTTAATGGCAAATATCAACGACCTTGAAAGCCTTACTCCAGTAGAACAAATGGGTATCCTTGATAAATGGATATTAGCAACTGCAAGGGAGGTATTTGCAGAAGTTCATAAAGCATTTAGCGAATATAATTTTGTCAACGGAATGAATCTTTTAAATAACTTTATCGTCAATGAACTCAGCGGTATCTACCTTGATATCACAAAAGACAGACTCTATTGTGATGCAAAAGATGATACTCATAGACGAGCAAGTCAAAGTGCTATGGCACTTATTGCAAAAACACTTCTTACTCTCATCGCACCGATCCTTACTTATACAGCTGATGAGATCTTAGAGCATGCTCCAGCGGTACTTAAAGGGGATGCAGAAGATATCTTCGATATGGTATTTGAGAATATCACTGAAGTTGAAAGTGATTTTGACGCAGCGTATTTTATACAGGCACGAGAAAAATTCTATGAGATCGTTGATAATCTCAAAAAAGAAAAAACTATAAAAGCAACTTTAGAGCTTGTGATAGAAACCACTTCTGCGAAAGTTCTTGCATTAGAGAGTGTTGAAGCAGAGGACTGGTTTGTTGTTAGTGGAGTTTCTCCTTTGAGTGATGGAGAAAATCTTGGTGAGTTTAGTATAGATGATGCTAAATTTATCATTAAAAAAGCATCACTACATAAATGTCCACGCTGTTGGAAGTACCAAGCAGAAAGTGAAAACGCACTTTGTCCAAGATGTCAAAAGGTACTTAATTGATGCCAGATGTTACACAACCAGTACCGATGAGCTTTATAATTGAGACAATATTTATGATTTTTGCTCTTGTAGGACTTGGGATCTATGGTGTAAAAAAAGGAAAAGGAAAACAATGATTACATTAAAAGAAGCATTACAACTTTCTAAAGAAGAGCAAAATACGCTCAAAGAGGAACTCAAGAGAAAAATAGAATCAAAGAAAGAACTCAACGCTTATGTTGGACTTGAAGAAAGTGGAGAGGGGATCCCTATCGCTATCAAAGACAACATTCAAGTAAAAGACTGGAGTGTCACAGCCGCTTCAAAGATCCTTCAAGGCTACATCGCTCCATATAATGCAACTGTTATCAATAAACTTCTTGATACAGGATTTTCTCCATTTGGTCGAACAAATATGGATGAGTTCGCTATGGGAAGTACAACAGAAACAAGTTTTTATGGCAAAACACTTAATCCTGTTGATACAGCAAGAGTTCCTGGTGGAAGCAGTGGTGGAAGTGCCGCGGCAGTTGCAGCAGGGATTGCCATCGCTGCTCTTGGAAGTGACACAGGAGGGAGTATCCGCCAACCAGCAGCATACTGTGGAATAGTAGGGATGAAGCCAACGTATGGACGAGTAAGCCGTTATGGGCTTGGAGCGTACGCTTCTTCACTCGATCAAATAGGGCCAATGACACAAAATGTCGAAGATGCTGCTATCCTTTATGACATCATCAGCGGAAGCGATCCAAAAGACTCTACAAACGCTCAGCGTGATGATAAAGTATCCGATAAACTTGACCCTTCAAGAAAATTGACTATCGGAATTATCCCTAAACATCTCCAAAACGCAAGTGAAGATGTCAAAAAAGGGTATGAAAGAGCCATAGAAGCACTTAAATCTGCCGGACATACCATCAAAGAAGTAGAACTTCTTGATGCGAAGTATGATATCAGTGCATACTATATCACTGCAACCGCGGAGGCAACAACAAATCTTGCTCGATATGATGGTATCAGATACGGAAACCGTGCAAAAGCAGATAATATAAATGAGCTTTATATCAATACTCGAAGTGAAGGGTTTGGAGATGAAGTCAAACGTCGTATCCTTCTTGGGAACTTCGTTCTAAGCAGTGGATATTATGATGCGTATTATGTTAAAGCACAGAAAGTAAGACACCTCATCAAAGATGAATACACAAAAGTTTTTAGTGAAGTTGATCTTATCCTCTCTCCGGTAGCTCCAACAGTTGCACCAAAATTTGGGGAACTTGCTTCACCGATGCAGATGTATCTCAGTGATCTCTACACTATCAGCGTCAACCTAGCAGGACTTCCAGCACTTAGTTTACCTGTAATGAAAAATGATGAAGGATTACCAGTTGGTATGCAACTTATTGCTAACGCATATGATGAGCAAACACTCTTTGATGGTTCACTCTCTTTAGAAAGAGAACTCAACTACAAGTAGTTTGATAACTCTACGTTAGAGTTATCATCTTCGTAAAACTTTTCTCATCGATCGCCTTGGAAAAAAGAAATCCTTGATAATATCTTACATTATGTTCTTTTAAAAATTCCACTTGTTCAATCGTTTCAACACCTTCAATAATAATTTTAAAACCAAATGTTCTTCCTATATTGATAATCATCAATACTAAATCTTTATTTGTATTTTCATGAATATTTTGAATAAAATAGCGATCTATTTTTAATGTATCAATAGGAAGTTTTTCCAAATAACTTATAGAAGAATATCCAGTACCAAAATCATCAATAGAGAATTGTATTCCTCTGCTTTTAAGTTTTTTAATATTTTTAATCACAGCATCAAAATCATGGATCAATTCACTTTCAAGAATTTCAAATTCTAATTTACTTTCATCTATCTTATAATTTTCAATGATTGAAATTATTTCATCTATATGTGTATCATCAGAAAGTTCAGAAGAGTTTGTATTTAAAGAAAGAGTACCTTCAAACATATCTCCATAATGTTTAATAAAATCACAACTTACATGTAAAGCTTTTTTCGTAAACTTTGGAAGTAGTTGCATATCTTTTGCAACATCTAAAAAATATCCTGGATACAAAATCCCTTTTTGTGGATGTTCCCACCTTATAAGTAGTTCAGCACCATATATTTTACTATGTGCTATGTCAAATTTAGGCTGAAAATAAAATTTGATCTCATTATTGATAAGTGCATCTTCTAACTCATTTTCAATAATCAGTCGTTCTCTTATTTTTGATTCTAATTGTTTATCAAAATAAACGTATTGGTTTTTCCCTTGTTCTTTTGCCTTATACATAGCAGTATCAGCACCATTGATAATATCATTGACATCTATAATTCCCTTAGGAAAAAGACGTATTCCCATACTTGCACTTATCTGAATAGTATATCTTCCTATTTTTTTGATATTTGATATCTTTTCTAAAATTTCTTGTGCTTTAGCACTACTAAATTGCTTTGCGATATCAAAATCTTTACTATTTGTTTGTAAGATCACACAAAATTCATCACCACTGATCCGTGAAACAAGATCATTTTCTTTGATACACCCTTTAATACAAGATGCTATTTCTATGAGTAAATCATCCCCAATCTTATGCCCATAAAGATCATTTATTTTCTTAAACCCATCAATATCGATAAAGAAAAACGCATCGATTTCACCTTCTTTTCGAGTACGTTCAAATTCTTCTTCTAATTTATTCATCATTAGTTTTCTATTTGGTAACTTAGTTAGAAAATCATGATTTGCCTGATAAAGCGCTTCATCTTGAGCTTGTTTAAGTTCACTTACATCTAAGAACTGTGCAATAAAATGAGTTACATTCCCTTGTGGATCAGTAATAGCGGTAATTGAAAGTTGTTCAGCATATATTTCACCATTTTTTCTTTTATTATAAATCTCACCATGCCAATATCCTTTAATATGCAAATCTTTCCACATTTTCTCATAAAACTTTTCATCATGTCGTCCAGATTTAAGGATACTTGGATTTTTTCCTAGAACTTCCTTCTCGGTATAACCAGTTATTTTAGTAAAAGCTCCATTGACTCTTAAGATATTTCCATGTGAATCTGTTATTGTTATCGCTTCTTTTGCATTAAAGACATATGCAGCTATTCGCAGGTCTTCCATCATTTTTGTTTGTTTGTTAATTAAACGTAATAACACTATTGCCAAAATAATAAATGAAATAAAAAGCAATACCCACAACAAAGCAGCAAGATAAAGAGCATTTTTTGATTCTGCATACTTTTTTCTCATCTGTTTTTGATATTCTTCTAACATTTCATCAGTTATTATTTTAAGTTGATTAATATAATTGGAACTAATATCAAACCATTTTAAACCATCTTCTTTCGTCAAAACCCTTGCAAAAAGTTTTTCTCGATACTTTTTAATCTTTTCATATAGTTGTTCATCAATACTCTTAGAATAAATTTTCAAGTCAAGCAATGTTGCAGTTGAAAGGAACTCCTCTTTATACTGTTCTTGTCTTAAAATACTTTGTCTTATCTGTTCATCAAGTTTCTCTGAAGGATGTTTTGAAAGGATCTGATTAAATATAGATGCTCTTTCTATCCCTGCATATTCTTTCATTTCTTGAATTTTATAAACATCAAAAAGATCAACTAAAGGATCATTTCTTTTTGACTTTGTAGCCAAAATATAAATGATATGTAAAAGTTTTTTATCTAAAGTAGTATAAAAATTCATCTCATCATCAAAGGAAATAAGTTTATTATCTATTTTTTCTCGAACAATCCCTATTTGAGATAATTTTTGTACAATATCTTTGATCTGATATTCTATTTTGTAAAAGTTATTTATTTCTTTAGAATTCAACTCCACAAAATTCGTTATTTTTTGAAAGGACTCATCAGTTTTTTTTCTTTGTATTGCAAGCCTTTTTTTTATATCGTTACTTAAAGAACTCGTTGTAATATATCCAGCACTTAAACCTCTTTCAATTTGAACATTATGGATAAGTTCTTCTAGTTTTTTAGTAAACTTTGCATTAATATATGAATGAGAACTCTTTTGCATAGTTTCATATTTATTAGAGACATATGTCGCAGTAAAATGGATCAAAACAACTGTTGGAATAAAAAAGATGGTGAATATTTGAAGTTTAAAAGAGTTTTTCACAAGGCTCCTATTCATAATTTCTTTCTTGAGGTATTATACACTTTTTTTCTTTCATTTTGGAAAAAAATTATCCTCATTTTACCTTTTTTTAACCACAAAAAGAGTATAATCCATAAAGTTTAAACAGAAGGATTATCCCTCATGAGAATAAAAAAAAGAGCATTAACATTTGAAGATGTACTTCTTGTCCCTCAGTACTCAGAAGTTCTACCAAAAGAGGTAGATTTAAATACAAAACTAACAAAAAACATCTCTCTAAAAATCCCAATGGTCTCTGCAGCTATGGATACTGTTACAGAATACCGCGCTGCTATTGCTATGGCTCGTCTTGGTGGAATCGGTATCATTCATAAAAATATGGATATTGAAAGCCAATGCCAACAAGTAAAAAAAGTGAAAAAAAGTGAAAGTGGTATCATTATAGATCCAGTTTATATAGCACCAGATGCAACTTTGGCAGATGCTGAAGATATTATGCAAGAGTTTAAGATCTCAGGTGTTCCTGTTGTTGATGGTCATAACAAACTTCTAGGAATCCTTACCAACCGTGACATGAGATTTGAAAAAGATCTTCGTAAACGTGTTGATGAAGTGATGACAAAAATGCCTCTTATCACTGCTAAAAAAGGAATCAGCCTTGATGAAGCAGCCGATATTATGCATCAACACAAGATTGAAAAACTTCCTATTATCGATGATGAAGGGTTCTTGAAAGGTCTTGTTACTATCAAAGATATTAAAAAACGTATCGAATATCCTAACTCCAACAAAGATGATTTTGGAAGACTTCGTGTTGGAGCAGCTATCGGTGTTGGTCAGATGGATAGAGCAAAAGCACTTGTGGATGCAGGTGTTGATGTGCTTGTTCTTGACTCGGCACACGGTCATTCAAAAGGGATCATCGATACAGTTAAAAAAATCAAAGAGGAACTCGTTGTTGATGTAATCGCTGGAAATGTAGCAACAGGAGCTGCAACTCAAGCACTCATAGATGCTGGAGTGGACGCTGTTAAAGTTGGTATAGGACCAGGTAGTATCTGTACTACAAGAATTGTTGCTGGTGTTGGGGTACCTCAGATCTCTGCGATCGATGAATGTGCAGAAGTAGCACGCCCGCATGGAGTACCTATCATCGCTGATGGTGGGATCAAATACTCAGGTGATATCGCAAAAGCTTTAGCAGTGGGGGCAAGTTGTATCATGGCAGGAAGTTTACTTGCAGGAACGGAAGAGTCTCCAGGGGAAACTATCATGTTCCAAGGGAGACAATACAAATCATACCGTGGTATGGGAAGTATTGGTGCGATGCAAAAAGGAAGTAATGATAGATATTTCCAAGAAGGAACAGCTGCTGACAAACTTGTCCCTGAGGGGATCGAAGGGCGTGTTCCGTTTCGTGGAAGTATCGCTGGGATCGTTCATCAAATGATGGGAGGTCTTAGAAGCTCTATGGGATATTGCGGAAGTAGAAATATTGAAGACTTTTGGGATAAAGCAGAATTTGTAGAGATAACAAGTGCGGGACTTAAAGAAAGTCATGTACATGATGTTATCATCACACAAGAAGCTCCAAACTACCACGTATAATCAATGAACTCTCAAGTTAGGTATGCAGGCTTTTTCATAAGGCTTGTTGCCTCTTTTTTAGATACTCTTTTTTTAGCACTTCCTTTAGGTATCATTGTCTATCTTTTAAGTGGTGGAGAGTGGTTTGACTTTGCCCAGTACCAACAAAATATGCAACTTGCTCTCTTGGGTAATCCTCATGCACTTGATACACAACCCCAAACCTCTATGAAGTGGGAGATAGTTTTTGAAGTTCTTGTTCTTGTTGTAACGATCATTTTTTGGAGAGAATTTGGAGGAACAACTCCTGGAAAAAAACTTGTAGGTATCAAAATAGTTGATGCTAAAACACTAGGTGATATAACAAATAAACAAGCTATTACAAGAAGTCTTGGGTATATCCCATCTACACTTCTTTTTGGGGTCGGTTTTTTGATGGTAGCATTTAGAAAAGACAAACGCGCACTCCATGATCTTTTAGCAGACACAATTGTAATTTATATTTAATATAACTTGTGGCATAATTTTTTATTCTATAAATCTAAGGAATAATAATGAAAAAAATCTTACTTTCTACACTTGCTTTAGCAGCACTTTTACAAGCAAACCCTCATGCGAATCCTCATGCAAATACAGAGGCAACACACTGGGGTTATACAGGGCATAGTGCACCAGAATTCTGGGGTAAACTTGATCCAAAGTTCGCTATGTGTGGTATAGGGAAAAACCAATCACCTATCAATATCACTAAAGATATCACAGTTCAAACAAATGGTCTTGATCCTATAGAGTTTGTGTACCATGCACATGCAACAGAAGTTGTCAATAACGGTCATGCGATACAGGTAAATGTAGATAGCCACAGTTCTATCATCATCGATGGGAAACATTTTGTACTTAAACAGTTCCATTTCCATTCACCAAGTGAAAATGAGATCAACGGAAGAAGCTTTCCTTTAGAAGCTCACTTTGTTCATGCTGCAAAAGATGGATCACTTGCAGTTATAGCAGTACTGTATCAACTAGGTAATGCGAATCCAACTTTGGCAAAGATATTTGATGCAATGCCACATAAAGCTCACAACAATGCACCTTTTGAACTTACTTCTGAAGAGATAGATCAACTTCTACCACAAGAAAAAGGCTACTATAGATTTAACGGTTCTCTTACTACTCCACCTTGTAGTGAAGGTGTACGATGGTTTGTACTCAAGCAGTATCCTACAATCTCAAAAGAGCAACTCAAACAATTCACAAATGTTATCGTAGGTAACAACAGACCTGTACAACCACTCAATGCCAGAAAAGTAATGAAATAATATTTTAAGACGATAAGTCAAACAATGGTTTATCGTCTCGTTTTCCTTTTATGTTACAATTAGCTTAACAAACATAAGGAAACATTATGCAACAAGAAACTTTGGCACTTCATGCAGGATATGAAAAAGACACCCAAGGGACGATGGCAGTTCCTATCTATCAAACAACGGCATATGAGTTTAGAGATGCTGATCATGCTGCTGATCTTTTTGCTTTAAAAGAACTTGGAAACATATACACACGTTTAAACAATCCAACAACAGAAGTTTTTGAAAAACGCTTTAGTGCACTTGAAGATGGAGAAGCCGCTATTGCTACAAGTAGTGGAATGAGCGCGATCTTTTTTTCTTTTGTAAATCTAGCTCAAGCTGGTGAAAATATTGTTTGTGCTTCACAAGCATATGGTGGCACACTTACACAAACCGCTCATACACTTAAACGTTTCGGTATAGAAGCACGTTTTTTCAATGTTCATGATATGGATGACCTCCAAAACAAGATAGATGATAAAACACAAGCGATATTTTTTGAAACACTTACAAATCCAAGTATCGATGTTGCCGATATAGATGCGATAGTAGAGATAGCAAATAAACACAACATCATCACTATCACCGATAATACCGTAGCTACACCTATACTTTGTCAGCCACTTTTAAGAGGTGTTGACATCGTTGTTCACAGCACAAGTAAATATACAACCGGTCAAGGGCTTGCACTTGGTGGGATAGTTGTGGAGCGAAAAGGGCTTAATAACAAACTTAAAGGCAATCCAAGATACCCCCATTTTAATACTCCAGATGAAAGTTACCATGGACTTATCTATACAGAGGTTGGCTTACCTGCTTTTACTCTAAGAGCTCGTCTTTCACTGCTTCGAGATCTAGGAGCTGCACCAAGTCCATTTAATTCATGGCTTTTTATTCAAGGAATTGAAACTTTGCCACTTCGTATGAAACAACACTCACTCAATGCTTTAAAGGTTGCAGAGTTCTTAGAATCTCATCCAAAAGTAAAGAAAGTAAACTATCCAGGGCTTAAAAGTAATCCTAACTATGAAATGGCACAGAAATATTTTAAAGATGGAATGAGTAGTGGCCTTTTAAGTTTTGAAGTTGACACCCTTGAAGAAGCGAAAAAGATTGTTGATAATGTAAAAATATTTTCTTTGGTTGTCAATATTGGAGATAGTAAAAGTATCATCACTCATCCGGCATCCACCACACATCAGCAACTTTCTGAAGCAGAACTTCAGGCATGTGGTGTTCCTAGTGGACTGATCCGTCTTTCTTGTGGACTTGAGAATGCAGATGATCTTATAGAAGACTTAAAAAATGCGCTTCAATCATAAAAGAGAAATAGTAACCTATTTCTCTTTTTCTATAATTTTTCCTCATCTTTAAGCTTTTTTTGTTCCATTATTTGATAAAGTATTTGTCAAACTTATTAGAAATGTAAGGAATTATTATGAAACTCGCTCTATTTATTTTATTTTTGTCACTTGTAAACATAGTAAATGCAGATGATATAACCGATAAAAACCTTCAAAAGCAGATCGAACTTGAAAAAAAATATGCAAAAGAACAAAAATTTTATCAAGGAAAGGACTATAACCTTTCAGAACAAGAGATAGATGAAGAAACATTAAAAAATGTTCCAGATATAAAACCTGATTATGATTTTGATATAACTGATGTCTATAGAGATGATATTTAATCAACTTTATCTAATCACAAGAGATTTTTGCTAAAATTACGCAAAAAAACAAAAAAGAGCTAAAAGAGTTGGCATTAAACTTACAAACAAAAACACAACATTTTACCAATCCACTCTATCTTGAAAGTGGACGAATATTAGAACCATACGACATCACTTTCGAAACTTATGGACAACGTAATGAAGATGATTCTAATATCATTGTAGTATGTCATGCCCTCACTGGAAGTCACCACGCAGCAGGGATTTATGATGGAGACACGAAACCAGGTTGGTGGGATGGACTTATAGGAAGTGGCAAAGCTATCGATACAGATAAGTACTTTGTTATATGTACTAATGTCATAGGAAGCTGTTTTGGTTCAACTGGTCCTATGTCACCACGTCCTCCGTATCAAGAACCGTACCGTTTCAAGTTCCCTGTAATAACCATCAAAGATATGGTCAAAGCACAACGTATCCTTTTTGATCGTCTTGGGATCCACCATGTTAAAGCGATCATTGGGGGAAGTATGGGAGGGATGCAAGCACTTCATTTTGCAATACACTATCCAAAATTTGCAGACAATATCATAGCTCTTGCAACAACATACGCTACACAACCTTGGGCAATAGCATTTAATAAAGTTGCTCAAGAAGCAATCCTAAAAGATCCTGACTTTCAAGATGGATATTATGATCCAGACCTCATCAAAGAAAATGGCCTAAGTGGTATGGCTGTTGGAAGAATGGCAGGACATATCAGCTTTTTATCCCATGATTCTATGCAAAGTAAATTTGGTAGAGAGTATAAAAGAACAGACGGATTATATGAACTTTTTGGAAAATTTCAAGTAGAATCATATCTTGAATATAATGGATACAATTTTACAAAATGGTTCGATCCATTAACCTATCTTTACATTACAAAAGCTATTAATATCTATGATCTTGCTCGTGGATTCGACTCTTTGGAAGAAGCATTAAGAAAAATCGAAGCAAATCTTATGCTTATCAGTTTCAAAGAGGATATGCTCTTTAGAAACTCTGAAATGAAATATATAGATGATATACTTACAAAGATAGGTAATACAAACCATTCTTATATTGATATAGACAGTAATTATGGTCATGATGCTTTTTTAGTAGAATTGGAAAAATTTGATTTTTATATACAAGAGGTTTTAAATGGAAAATAAAGAAATAACTTTTGAACAAAAGATAGAAAAAGCAAAAAAGATATTAGAAAAATTAATGCAACCAGAAATCACACTAGCAGAAAGTGTAAAAGCATATGAAGAAGGGATCAAAGAGCTTAATGAAGCAACAAAAATGCTTGAAAACGCCCAACTTAAAATCCAAGAGATCAAACAAAATCAATGATTGCAGCCGTTTTACAACTTAACTCTCAAGGGCTCAGCTCTACCAAACTTTATAACTATATCCGCATCGCTCATAAAAAAGGAGTTCAACTTTTAGTACTTGGAGAATATATCCTTAATCCTTTTTTCAAAGAACTTGAGCACCTTTCACTTGAAATGATCGAAGAATCATCAAGACTACAAACAAAAGTTCTTAAAGAAAGTGCAAGGGATTATGGGATCACCATTATTGCACCTTTGGTTATACTAAAAAATAAAAAACCCTATAAAGTGATTGTAAAATTCTCTCCAAAAAGTATTTCTTATTATCATCAACAATTTTTAATTAATTATCCACACTGGAATGAAGAAGCTTTTTTTGCAAATCCGATACAAGGATTACGTTCTCCTCTTACATTTAAGATAAACAATCTAAAATTTGCTGTCATGGCAGGATATGAACTCCATTTCGATCCAATTTGGAAATTTATTGATGAAAAAAATATAGATTGTGTGATCTTACCAAGTGTTTCAACATTTGGTTCCTATGAAAGATGGAAATCCCTTATAATATCTCGTGCATTTACACATAACTGTTATATTTTAAGAGCTAATCGTATAGGAGAATACAAAGATCAAGATATTAGCTGGGAATTTTATGGAGATTCCATCCTTGCTTCTCCAGATGGAGAGATACTCAATCATCTTGGAAACGAAGAAGAACTTATGATTGTTGATATAAATCATAAAGATGTACTTGCATCAAAAAAAGCATGGAAGTTTAAGGAAGCACTAATAAAAAGAAATTTGCTATAATTTCACAAAAAAATCAAGGAGTTGAAAACATTGAGTGATTCACAGCCTAACCGGAGTCAAGAAAAGATAGAAGAAAAAGAAAGTATATTTGAGTACTTCTTTGAAGATTATTGGGATATATTTGTTGGTATAATTTCTATCATTATTGCGTTTTATTTTCATCATGAGCACAGTATAATCTTATCAACACTCTTTGCTGCTATTGGTATAGGTTCTCTTTCTTTAACAGTTTCAGAGATCGCAGAAATTCTTTCAGAACGTCTTAAAGAGCCTTATGGCAGTTTTGTTCTTACTTTTAGTGCTGTAGCCGTTGAGATCATTCTATTGTATATCATCCTTTTACAAGCAAAAGAGAATCCACTGATACTTGATACCGTTAAAGGGGGGATAATCTCTGCTGTTATTGTCGATATGAACGTCTTGTTAGGTCTTGCAGTTTTTATTGGGGGACTAAAATTCATTGAACAAGAGCATAACAAAGAAACATCAAGTGCATATACTACGATCCTTTATGTCTCTGCTATGGCACTTTTAGTACCTAGTTTACTTAGTCGTAGTGATCATACTCCAGAAGTAGTGATGCAAGCTTCTATGCTGATTGCAGGATTACTCTTTTTATTTTATATGGTCATTGTGATCTTTCAAACAAAAACACATACCCATTTTTTTAAACAAACTGCTAGAAGCCGTATCTTTAGATTAAAGAGAAAACTCAAAGAACAAGCCGAAGGGCATGATGAAGATGAAGAAGATGATGACTACATCTTCGATAAGTTTCCAAATATAGGATTGATCTTTTCAATATTTGTTTTTATAGCAATCATCGCTTTTGGAGCAGAGGTTTTTGCAAAAGATGGTGTTGAACTTGCAAAAGATTTTGGAGTCTCCACTGGAATAGCTGGTCTTATTATCGCTATTATCTCTGTTGCTCCTGAAATAGCAACAGCAATACGTGCTGCTAAGAACGATGAGATCCAACGTGTTGTCAATATCGCTATGGGAGCATCAACTGTTTCAATACTTCTTACAGTTCCAATTCTTATGCTATTGGCATATAACAGTGGTATTGCATTGACATTGGATTTTAATCCATTAGAGGTTGGTGCATTAATCCTTACTATTATTTTAGTTTGGAAAACAACTGACGAGGGGCATACAAACTACTTTGAAGGGATCAGCCACTTGATGTTTTTTGCTGCTTATGCTATTATCGCAGCATTCTTTTAAATAAGAGGAAATTATATATGAATCCTATAGTGAGAAATATTCTTCTTGCTTTGTTTGTTCTTGGTATTGTGAGTGGAATGGTTTATAAAGCAACACATCCAGCAGATTATCAACATCCACTAGCAAGATAAAAAAATGATGCAAGAATACTTTAAAAGACAAATTCAACTTTGGGGAGAGGAAAAACAAAGTACTCTCCAAAAGAAAAAGATCGCCATTATAGGAGCAGGAGGGCTTGGTAGTAGTTTATGCTTCGCTCTAGGTGCTAGTGGTATTGGTGAAATTCATATCATTGATTTTGATGAAGTCAGTCTTCATAATATTCATCGACAGATCGCTTTTACTTTGGAAGATGAAGGAAAGAACAAAGCTCAAGTCAATGCACAAATCATCCGAAAACGCTCTCAATATACACAAGCTTTCTTTTATGAGTGTGACTTTGAACAATGGAGTTTGAAAGATATTGACGTCGATCTTATCATTGATGCAACTGACAATCTCCCTACACGTGCACAAATAGATCAATACGCAAAAAAGAAAAATATTCCTTGGATATATGGAAGTGTTGAAGCATTTAATGGGCAGGTTTGTTTCTTCAATACTGCAAAGTTTGAAGACTTTTTTAAAGTTGTAAAACGGATTCCTGCTGGGATAGCAGCTCCAATAGTAATGCATATAGCATCATTACAAGCCAATCTTGCTATACGTTATCTAACAGGATTAAACGTAAAAAAAGACTTTGTTTATTATATTTACTTTAATGATGAGGGAGAGTTTATCTCCCAAAAGTTCTCCATTAAAACTTAGAGATCTCTTTTGCTAATGCTTCAATCTCTTGATCTGAAAGTTTTGAAGTTTGTGCTTTCATCAAACCACCCATTCCATGGATATTTCTAGTTCCTTTTTTGTACCCTTGTAACGCTTCAGCTACTTTCGTTGCATCCCAACCTTTAATCACCTCTGATTTACCAAGTGCTTTTTTCTCACCATGAGCTCCATGACATCCAGCACAGCTTCTATATAATGCTGCAGCATCAATAGTTGTAACTTTTTCTTGTGTAGATTTCACTTTATCAACAACTTCTTGAGTTGCATTTTCAGCTTTTTTTTGTACTTCTTTTATAACTTCTTTAGAATCCGAAACGACTTTTTCAGCCTTTTTTTGAACACTCTCTACAACATTATGTGCTGTTGTTTCTACACTCTTTTGAATCTCTTTTACACTGTTATGAGACTGAGAAACAACCTCTTTTTGTGTTGAAGATGTTTGAGCTTTTTTTACCTCATGTGTTGAGTTTGCTGCATCATCACTACAACCTGCTAAAAAAGCAACTAAACTTAATGCTAATAGATATTTCATATTAACCCCTTTTTATTTTATATCGGTATAATATCACAAATAATTAAAGGTTTCTATAGAGATGAAGTTTCAACCATATCCGTTTCAAAAACTTTCAACATTATTACAAGATATCGAACCAAACAATAACTATGAACCATCAAGTTTAACTATAGGTGAACCACAGTTTGAAACACCTACTTTTATCCAAGAAGCATTATGTGAAAGTTCGTATCTTTTAAAAAAATATCCAAAAACTGCCGGAGAAGATTTTTTAAAAGCATCTATGCGTTCATTTGTTAAAAGACGTTTTCATGTTTCATTAAAAGAAGAGGAAATCATTCCAACTTTTGGAACACGTGAGGTTCTATTTAACTTTCCACAGTTTTTCTTACACAATAAACCATCCCCAATGATGGCATTTACAAATCCTTTCTATCAGATATATGAAGGTGCTGCCATTGCTTCAAATGCAAAAGTGGTTTATATAAGTTTAACAAAACAAAACAACTTTAAGCCACACATTGATGAAGAGACCTTATCTGAATGTGATCTAGTTATTATCAATTTCCCAAACAATCCAACAGCCTCTACTTTAACATTAAAAGAGCTTGCTGAATGGGTTAAACTTGCACTAAAATATGATTTTGTTCTTCTTAATGATGAATGTTACAGCGAGATCTATACAAATACTCCTCCTCCATCACTCCTTGAAGCAAGTTTACATGTAAACAATAATAGCTTTAGAAATATTCTTGTTATAAACTCTATTTCTAAAAGAAGTTCTGCTCCAGGACTACGAAGTGGATTTATTGCAGGGGATGCTGAAATACTCAAGCAATATATGCAGTACCGTACCTATGTAGGATGTGCTTCTCCTTTACCACTTCAAGTAGCAGCATCAAAAGCTTGGGATGATGATTTACATGTAAATAATTCAAGAGAGATCTATAAAAATAATTTTAAGATAGCAAAAGAGATCCTTGGGATCACTCCACCAGAAGCTACTTTTTATATTTGGTTAGAAGTTGAGAATGCTTTGGAATTTACCAAATATCTTTATAAAAATTATAATATCAAAGTACTTCCAGGAGAATTTTTAAGCAGAAATGACCAAGGAATCAATCCTGGAAAAGAGTATATTCGTATAGCTTTAGTAGAAAACGAAGAAAAAACAAAAGAAGTACTAACAAGAGTAAAAAAGGCACTCCATGAATACAAATGATCTCAAACAAGAAATTTTAAAAGCTGTAGAGAAAGGTGATATCGCTCAACTCTACATGTTAGAACAAAAAGCAAATGATCTTTTTGATGAAGCTACGCTAACTAATTATTATAAAAATATTCTTGACTTAGCACTAGAAAGACTAACTGATATATTAGAAAAACATAAAAAATTCAACCTTGAAGATGTGCAAGACTTCGCAACTGTTAGAGCACTTTATGAGTATGCTATGGAACACTATCATGCAGGCAAACTATCTGATGCTGCAGCTCTTTTTGAAATACTTGGCGGTATAACAAATGATAAAAAATTCTCATATGCTATGAATATTCATGCTCTTGCAGCAAATGCCGATATAACTTTAGATACCTTTTTAGAAAAATATGCCAATATGCAACAAATTGAGCAAAATGGCACCTTTTATATCGGTGACTTTACAAAGAAAGTACAAGATTTACTCAAAGATAGTGAAGGAAATAAATAAATGAAGATACATTTTATAGGAATAGGTGGTATTGGTATATCTGGGCTTGCCCAGTATATGCATCATCATGGTCATACTATAAGTGGATCGGACATTAGTGATACCCTCATTGTACAAAAGCTTAAAGACCTTGGTATGCAAATCACCATCCCCCATAACGCATCAGCCATTAAAGACCAAGACCTTGTTATACACTCTGCCATTATTCGTCCTGATAATCCTGAAATAATTGCAGCAAAAAAGAAAAACATACCTGTAGTTGCAAGAAGAGAAGCTCTTATTGAAATACTTAAAGATAAAAAAGTATATTCAGTTGCTGGAGCACATGGAAAAAGTACAACAACAGCCATACTCGCTTCTATTATGGATGGAAGTGCAATCATTGGTGCAGAATCCAAACAATTTGGTAGTAATGTCAGATATAATGATTCAAATAATACAATCATTTTTGAGGCAGATGAAAGTGATGGAAGCTTTTTAAACTCTAATCCTTACTGTGCAATCGTTATCAATGCTGAACCAGAGCATATGGAATATTATGATTACAATTATGACCTATTTTATGATTCATATAAACAATTCATAAAAATGGCACAACACAAAGTACTTAATGCAGAAGATCCATTTTTATCAACCTTACAAGATGAAATAGAAGCAACTTGGCTTTATCCATCAAAGGATATTAAAAATATCGAATATATTCTTATAGAGGATGAACCACATACAAGATTCGAATTCAAAGAATATGGTACTTTTGAAGTTTGGGGATTTGGTAAACATATAGCACTCGATGCCGCTTTAGCGATACTTGCTGCGAAAGAATCGATGAATATAGAAGATATTCGTAAAAAACTGCTTCAATTTAAAGGGATAAAAAAACGTTTTGATATCATAGGCAAAAGTAAATACAGTGTTATTATCGATGATTACGGACATCATCCAACAGAGATAAAAGCAACATTCGAATCAGTCAAAGAATATGCAGATCTCAAAGGATTTGAAAATATAACAGCTATTTGGCAACCACATAAATATTCTCGTACTATCGATAATCTTGAAGAGTTTGTTAAATGCTTTGATGGGGTTAAAGAACTCATTATCCTTCCTGTATGGAGTGCTGGAGAAGCAAAAAGGGATATAGACTTTGAAAAACTCTTTAAAAAATACAATCCAACCTTTGCAGACCGTATCCAAAGATCAAACAATACTCTTAAAGTAATAAAAGATCAAAAAGAACTCAAAGAACTTGATAATGGACTTATCATAAGCTTTGGTGCTGGAGATATTACCTATCAAATGAGAGGATTGAAATAAGTGGCATATATCTATGCTCTTATCATCCTGACACTCTTTTTAGCTTTTTTACATTATTTTACAGAGCTAAACAATCAACAAAAAGCAACCATCTTTGGTGTTCTAGGAACTCTTATACTTTTTGCCTACCTTTACAATACCTACAAAGCAAAAGAACAAGAGAAAATGTATGAGATCGTTGTAAGATACAAACAGGGAAAAACGATCCATTGTGGAAACTATGATATTAACAGCTCAACTTTTACTCTCAGTACCGGAACATACACTTTTATAGGGAAAAAAGACACCCCATATTATGCCGTGATGGTAAGTGCTTATGATTGTGAGTAAAACTTTATAAACACCAATGAATCGGTTCTAACCCTTTTGAAACTAAAAATGTATTTGTTTTTGAAAATGGTTTTGAACCAAAGAAGCCTCTATAAGCTGAAAGTGGAGATGGATGGGGTGCTTTAATTATATAATGTTTTGAACTATCGATCAGTTTTTCTTTTGCCTGAGCTGGTCTTCCCCAAAGGATAAAAACCACATTTTCTTTTTTTTCACTGATCGCTTTGATCGTTGCATCCGTAAACTTTTCCCACCCTTTATCCTTATGGGAATTTGCTTGCCCTGCTCGGACAGTCAATACTGTATTGATCAAAAAAACACCTTGTTTTGCCCAAGGGGTTAACTCAGAAGTTTTTGGATATGCACACCCTATATCATCAACAAGTTCTTTGAAAATATTTTGTAAACTTGGAGGAAATGGTACTCCGTTTAAAACAGAAAAACAAAGTCCATGTGCTTGATTTGGACCATGGTAAGGATCTTGTCCTATGATAACCACCTTTACTGCGTCAAATGGTGTAGTATTAAAGGCGTTAAAAATATTTTTTCCTGCCGGATAGATCGTATAATGTTTTTTTTCTTCTATTAAAAACTTTTTGAGTTCTATCATATATGGTTTTGTAAACTCATCTGCTAAAACTGTTTTCCAAGAAGGGTCTATCTTTGGATCTACTGTCATATTTCAAATTTCTCTTTATCATAAAAACTACTGCAAGAAAGATTTTTAAACGCAGCATTAAGAGAAACAAAAAGCTGTGGATGTTTTTGTTCCAATTCGGCAAGAAGCTTCTTTGCATCTTCTCTGGCATGTGGTGCTTTTATATCAAATCTCATAGCAGGACATGCTTCATCCCCTATCGCTTCAAAACCATTTTCATCTACAAAGGCACGAAGCTGTCGCTCTCGAAGCTGGATCAACGGACGGATTACATGTAAACCATTTCCAGCTTTATAGATAGGCGCTAGTGAGCGTAACTGACCATTATAGATAAAGTTCATAAAAAAGCTCTCTGCCGCATCATCAAGATGATGCCCCAAAGCAACCTTATTGCATCCAAACTTTTGTGCGGCACTATAAAGACTTCCTCTTCTCATTCTTGAAAAAAACGAACAATATGAAGAGTTCTTTCGTATCTTTTCATTTGCAAGCTCATATACATTTGTATCATATATCTCATGGGCTATACCATATTCTTGACAATGCTTTTGTAAAGAACTATAATCCTCTCCCATCCCATAAGTAACAGTAACCGCTAAAAAATCAAAATCAAATGGAGCACGCCGTTTTTGTTCTTTTAATGTATGTACTAAAGTTAAAGAGTCTTTTCCACCAGAGAGTCCTACTAAGATTTTATCTCCCTCTTGAATAAGTCCAAACTCTGCATTGGTCTTACCAACTTTAGACATGATCTTTTTTGAGATTTTTGCATTAAGCATTAGTTCTGTGCCACCCTATGAACCAATTCATCTACCATTGACATTAAAAAATCAGCGCTTATTTTCGCACTACTTTGAACAAATTCATCAAAATTAAATCCGGCATCCATATCTGCGGCATCACTGATTGCACGCAAAATAAAAAATGGTATATTAAGAGCATCACATACAGTAGCAACACTTGCACCTTCCATCTCTAATGCATCTGCTTGAAACGTATCAGAAATAAAACATTTCCTATCCTCACATGCTATAAACTGATCCCCAGTTGCTATGATTCCTTCTTTAACCTCTACATTAAGCTTCTTTGCAACTAACTTTGCTAATGCTCTTAGATCTGGATCACTTTCAATATACACACTACCCTCTGGTACATACCCATGAGGATGTCCAAATATAGTTATATCAAGATCATGTTGAGAAAGCTTAGAAGCGATGATAAGATCACCTATCTTTAGCTCAGGATTTACAGCTCCAGCAACTCCAGTAAAAAGTAATATATCACACCCAAATACCTGTAACATCGTAGAAGCAGTCAATGTTGAGAATACTTTTCCAATCTTTGAGTATGCTACCACAACTTCTATCCCTTTATAGGTTCCTTTATAGTATTTGTTTTTTGCATAATGAACTACTTCATAACCATCAAGTCTTTCTAGTATAGGTTCTACTTCTTCAGGCATAGCACCCATAATCGCTATTTTCATATTTTTACCTCAAATGTTTTTATAATTTCATCATACTTGGATACTTTAGCAATAATCTTAGCATCCTTGTCGATAATGCAACTACCACCCCAAAAACCAAGTCCATCTTCAAACCCTACTCTGTTGACAAATACAACTGTTGCCTTTACATGTAAAGCTGCTGATTTAAGTAAACTCAACCATTGATCTTCAATCTCCAAACCCTCATCATGAAAACCACGTGCTGGACTTGCAGCTATAACGATTATAAGATCAGGATCTTCAAGAAAAAGATCATGGATCATATCTGCATTCCAAAGATCTTCACAAACAAGCATAGAAACCTTTTTCTCACCAACAAAAAAACTTTCAAACTCTTTTCCTGCACTAAAATAGCGTGCTTCTTCAAACATTCCATAATTTGGAAGATGCACTTTAAAGTGTTTAGAGAGCAATGCCTTATTGTGAAAATAAAGTGCTGTATTACGAAAAACTTTTTTATCTCTAAGTGCTGCACCAACAACAATATCAACAACATCACTTTGGCGTGCTAAATCACTGAGTTCATCAAGATTCCAAGCATCTTCACTCAGTTTATCTTGTAAAAGATATCCATTGAGTGCAAGTTCAGGGAAAATAATCAAATCAGTTTCATTTTTCTTTTCCTTAACTATTTCAACAATAGCATTGAGATTACTTCTATTTAACTTAGGTGCAACCTGTGCAAGTGTTATCTTCATCTTATGAACACACTTCCTCTTTAACTTTTTGGAGTTGCTCTGGTGTTGCGATGTTAAGAGTTTTCAATGATTTAGCGATCCTTCTGTTTAAGCCTTTTAACACGACACCATTTCCAAACTCTATAGCAGTATCAACCTCATCGGCAATAGCCAAGATCGATTGTTTATAACGTACAGGTGAAGTAAGCTGTTGTTTTAAAAGTTCTATAGCTTCTGCTTTTGTACTGTATGGCTTAGTAGTAACATTTGAGATGATCGGTGCTTCAAAACTATCTTTGATATATTTTTCCATTAAAGGAACAAGTTTTTCAACAGCACTTTCAAGCAATGCACAATGGCTTGCTACACTCATATTTAACAGCAATGCTCTTTTTGCACCTGCATCTTTAAAGGTTTGCTCTAATGAAGCAAGATCAGGTTTAAGTCCCGCTACAACAAGCTGTCCATCTTGATTGTAGTTTGCAGGCCATACTTTTTTCCCCTCTTTTTGAGCATCTTCACAAATTTTTTCTACCGTTTCATCATCTAAGCCAACAATAGCCATCATCCCTGCTTCTATCGCTTCACACGCTTCTTGCATATAAAGACCACGTTTATGTACCAATTCTATAGCATCTTCAAAATCGATAGCACCAGTTGCACAAAGTGCTGAAAATTCACCTAAAGAATGCCCTAAAAAATATTTTGGTGCAAGATCTGGACACTCAGCTCTAAAACTTTTATAAGCAATCATTTGTACTAACAAAATAGCAGGTTGTGTATATGCTGTTTCATTGAGTTTTTCATTTTCACCAAAGATCAAATCTTTAAAATCAACACCTATTCTGTCACTTGCTTTTTGAAACATCTCTTGTGCCAGCGCACTTTGCTCAAAAAATTCTTTCCCCATCCCAACAGCTTGAGATCCTTGTCCTGCAAAAATATATGCTAAATTCATTCTAAATACTCCTTGTTTTCTGAAATTTTTTTTCGTAATGTATTTCTATTGAGTCCCAATCTATCAGCAAGTTGTAACTGAGATTTAAAACGTTTTAACCCTGCTTTTATCAAAGGAGCTTCATATAGATGTAAAAAATTTTTATAATCGTTATTGGTTCCTAACTTATCGTACAAAAAATCATACATTAATTGCATAATCTCTTTTTCACCAATTTCATCAAAAATAGATGCTATAAGAATCTGCTTTTTTAAAGAATATGCATTTTCTGAAAGGTCTGGTTCAAAGTTACAATCATTAAATGACGCTTTAATACCTATCAATGTTTCAAATTCTAATAAAAATTTCTCAATTAATGGAACAATATCCTCTCTTCTTTGCGAAAGAGGTGGTATAGTGAATTTGATCGTAAAAAAATCTTCTAACATGTCATGTGTATAATTTACACTCGCTGTTGCAATAAGACGAACACCATTTTGCATAGCAGTCTCTATAACAACCTTTATATTTGCTACATTCTCAAGATCTGTTACGATCAGTTCTTGTTCAGTATGGAGCAAAGATAAAAGTTCTTCATGATTTTTTGCACTTACCATTGATGCATTTGGTAAAATATATGAAGAAAGTGTTTTCTTTCCTACCCCTTTTTCGCCTTGTATAAGAGCATTGATCTTTAACGACCGTAGAAGAGTTGCTGTTTTCAAAGCCTCTTTAGAGGCTTCGCTAACAGCTATGAAACTAGTGACATCCACATCCACCACCACAGTGGTCGTCTTCACTTGGTTGGTTTTCTGCAGGAATTCCTGTCGCAGCCTCATCTGGAGTTGCTTCTCTTACGTTATTGAGTGTAACTGTAAACATAAGATCTTTACCAGCTAAAGGATGATTGAAATCTACAATAACACTGTCATCTTTGATCTCTTTAACAATAACTTGTACAGTACTTCCATCAGCACCTTGACCATAAAGTGTCATCCCTTCTTGAAGCTCAATTCCAGCAAATTGCTCTTTTGGAACTTCTTGCATAGCTTCAGGATTATATTCACCATAAGCATCTGCAGCTTTTACCAAAACATCAGCTTTTTCACCAACATTCATATCTTTGATCCCTGCTTCAAGTCCTGGGATGATTTGCCCTTTTCCAAACATAAATACTAATGGTTCACCACCTACATTGCTATCTACTACATTATCGCCATCTTTTACTTCGTATTGTATTGAGACGATTTGACCTTCATTGATTGCCATAAATTACCTTTATATAAATTTAGATGATTTTAACATAAAAAAGCAAAAAGATTTATATACAGAAGTATAAATAACATTTTTTTTAGTTTGAATCTATATCTTAATTGTAAATTTTGCTCCATAGTAGCGTTTTTCATCTATATAGAACTCTTTATTTTCTGCATAAATAATTCCATTAAAATGTTGTGTAATAATCTTATTACTCATAAAAAGTCCTATACCTGTCCCTTGTGCTTTATGTTTTGTTGTAAAATAAGGTTCAAATATTTTTGCTTTGATCTCATCAGGGATCCCCCCTGCACTATCATAAACTTCAATAATATTTTTTTCATCCTCTTTTGTAAGCTCTATCAAAACAACACGTTCTTCAATATCATTTAAGATAAAAGCATCCTTAGCATTATTGAGAACATTTAACAGCACTTGAGAAAATTCACTTTCTTTACCCTTTATAACCATATCTTCTTTACTATATTTAATCACAAGATTTATACGATTCTCTGTATAAGCCGCTTCAATAAGACTAATAGCTTTTTTTATACTTTCATTTAAGGAAAATTCACTTTTATCATCATGTTGCTTATAAAAATCCCTAAAGTCATCTATGGTATTTGAAAGATATCGTGTAGCATTATTGATCTTATCGAATGTTTCATAGAGTTCTTCATCAGATAACATATTATTTTTATATCTTAATTTTGCACCAGTAGCCATCGTACTAATAGAACTAAGAGGTTGTCTCCATTGATGTGCTATATTTCCTATCATCTCACCCATTGATGCAAGTTTTGATTGCTGAAGGATTATCGCATCTTTCTCTTTTTCCTCTGTTATATCTTGAATATTTGCAACAACAAGTTTCGCACCTTTTTTTATATTATAACCAAACGAAACGCGTATAGGAAAAACTCTTTTTTCCTTTGTTTGCCCTTCAAGTTCAAATGTCACATCTTTATGTCTTAGTCTCCCACTTTGCATAAATCCCTTTAAACCTGTAATATGCGATTGAAGATACTTTTGTGGAATGATTCTATCATCTAATAGTGTTGTACCTAACATCTCTTCTTTACTATAGCCAAAGATCTTTTCAGCACTTTTATTAAATATTTTGATCTTAAAATTTCCATCAACAGCAATAATTGCATTTGTATTTGCATCTGTTACAATATCTGAGAATTCTTTTTCTGTTTTCAAAGCATTCATATATTCTTGAATACTTTTATTTGCTGGTCTAAAAATAAATAGTGCCTCCAAGATCAATGTAATTAATGTAAGGATCATAATATAAAGTTCATTTTGCTTTAAATGTTGTGTTCTTTGTTCAGCCTCTTTTTGATAAATTGATACAGCATTATCTAATGCTTGCAATAATGATTGAGAATGGGTCAATATATATTTCAAACTTTTTTCACTACCTGTTTTCATAAAAAGTTTGGCATTTTTTATAAATTCTTTTACTTGTTTATCTAAAAATACAGGTTTTTCAAAATAAAGTTTTTTCATCTCTTTTGACATATCCAAGGACAAAAGTTTTTTATGAGAATCTTCCATGAGTACTATTGATTTTTCAAGTTCTTTGATATGGTGTGTCAAAGCATATAAAGCAATTTTTTGTGAAAGCATCCTTTGTCGTCCACTAATGTTGATTATTTGACTATCATTTTTTTGTGCATCTATAATATTTGTTAAGTTAAAATACGCCAATATCGTAAAAACAGCTATGACTAAAAGTGCTAATAAATATCTTTTCGTTAAAGAACTTAAAGGAAAAAACTTTTTTATCATACTATCTCTCTTGTAGGTTTTCCAAAAAAGTAACCTTGAAAATAATCTATTCCTATCTCTTGAAGAATTTCAAAAACTTCTTCTGAATGAACAAATTCTGCAACAGTCTGAATCCCTAATTCTCGAGCGATACTATTTATAGATGATGTAATAATATAAGCATTTTTATCTTTATCTATATTCTTTATTAATGAACCATCTATTTTAATATAATCTGGTTGTAAATTGACTAAATATGAAAAATTTGAATATCCACTTCCAAAATCATCGATCGCTATTTTAGATCCAAAAGATTTTACCGTATTGATAAATTCGACCACAGTATCATAATCTTCTATATTTTCACTCTCAAGCAATTCAAATGTAATATGTTTACCTATACCATCTTTTTGAAGTTCTGTCATTATAAAATCTATAAAAGATTTACTTGTTATATCTTCTATTGAGATATTTATCGTAACATCTATACCTTCTTGACGTACCTTTTGAAATACTAAAGAAACAATAGTTATCTCTAATTCTGGATAAAGCTTTGATTTTTTTGCAATATCAAGAAAATAAAATGGTGAATATATTTCATCTTCTGCTACAATTCTTATTAATGCTTCATATTTCATTATTTGCTTATTTTTATTTACAATGGGTTGATAGAAGGGAACAATCTGAGAACTATCTAAAGCAGTATTAATAATTTGTGTCCATTTTATATCGTTTTGGTATTCTTTTTTCGTATCAAATTCTTCTTTATATAAGAGATAAGGTATTCTTTGTTTTTTTGCCCTTTTTAAAGCGATATCTGCACATTGTAATGGTCTTTTTACCTCGATCGACATTCCTATAGTAACATCTATTTTCACATATATATCGAACTCTTCTATATATATTGATTCATTTTGAATCATTGATCGAGTTTTACTTGTTTGTTCTATACAATCAGTTATCTTATCATAATGTTGTTTGACAAGAACAAATTCATCTGAATTAATACGATAAACAAAACATTCTTTTTCTTTTGCATATTCCTTTAAAAGATTCCCAACTTTTATCAATACCAAGTCAGCAACTTCTTCACCATATATTTCATTAATACTTCTAAATTTATCGATATCGATTAAAGCTAAAAATAATTGATCCAATGACTCTAAATCACGCATCAACGCTTTTCTGTTTGGAAGTTGTGTTAAACTATCTGTATAATATTGTTTATGTAGCTTTTCATATTGTTCTTTTAGCTCTTTTGTCTTTAATGCAACCTCTTTTTCTAGCGATTCTTTTAAACGTTTATTTTCAATCGTAATAGCAGCTTTCCCAATAGCATCTAAAAGTTTTTCTATATCTACAGGTTTTAAGATATACCCTGAAATAAGTTGTTCAATAGTTTTAAATATATAACTATTGTCACTAAAAGCAGTTGTGTATATAACTGGTATCTCTTTATTAATTTCTCTTAACTTATCAACAAATTCGATACCATTCATTTTTGGCATGTTTATATCAGTAATAATAATATCAATAATATCTTTTTTTTGATTGTAGATCTCGAAGGCATCTTCACCATTACTTGCAAGAATAATTTCTTTTAAAAATGGAGCTAAGTTTTCACATACCTCTTTTTGTAATATAGCTTCATCTTCTACATACAAAACAGTGATAGTTTGTAAAAGTTCTATATCCATGATCACCTTTTTGTTTCAAGTCAGTAATCATATTCTAGCATAATATCTTTAGATTTTTTTAAAATTCTTATAATTTTTATAAGATGATATTATACTAGAAAGCTATAGAATTATAAATACTTTTTGGCTATTTTTGCTTCTTTGGAATTTGGATATTTTGCTATTAAAGCTTGAAAAAATTTACGAGCATTTTTTTTATCACCCGTTTTATGCATAGAGATTGCTGTATGAAGCATTAGCGTAGGCATATAAGAAGCTTTAGAATAGCGCTTTGCACTCTCTTTATAATAAGCTATAGCAGTAGCATAGTCTTTTCTATAATAATTTATCTCACCAAGTTTAAAAGCACTTGTTGCAGGTTTATAATTATGAGTCAAAAGATATTTATACTTTTCTTTTGCTTTTGTATAGTATTTTTTCTTATAAAGATTTTGCGCATCTTTGAAGATTTGAGCGTTTGAAGTCTTTTTTAAAGAATGACCACTTTCTCCTCTCATCCTCTTGAGTTCAGAGCTCACAAGTGAACGGAACTCTTTAAAACCAGCAACTAAAACATCAAACTCCGCTCTTGTCACATAGTTTTTATCTAAATCATCTCTTATTGCATCCAATGTAGATTGAAGTTCTTTTAGTTTTTCACTATTTTGAGTCACAAGAGTTTCAACTCTTTTTGTATATTCACCATTTGTGTCAGTAAGATTATTTAATTGAACTTTATTTTCATGAGTTTTTTGAACCAACCCTTCAATGACCGTTTGTAAACCATCAAGACGTTCACTCAGTGAATTCACTTTGCTTTCTTGAGAATTTGCAAGTGCCTGTACTTTTTTAAGTTTATTTTTCGTTTCTAAAAGTGCTTTTTCTTCTGGAGTAAGACCATAAGGGGTTGGACTACTGATATCTCCAGCACCATATGCAGATGGTTCAGAAGCGTGTAATGCCAAAGACATTACACTTAAAGCAAGAAGTTTGCTTAATGTTTTCATTCAAATAACCGTTACGGAAGAACTTTAAAATCTACTCTACGGTTTTTTGCCCAACACTCTTTTGTATGCTCAGTACATACTGGATTACTTTCACCATAACTAACCATAGTGATACGATTTGCATCTACACCTTCTGCAACTAAAGCTTCTTTTACTGCTTTTGCACGTTTAAGACCTAAAGCAAAGTTGTACTCATCACTTCCCCACTCATCACAATTTCCTTCAAGTTTCACTTTTAACTCTGCAGGAGCATTTTTTGCTACTTCAGCATCAGCAGCCACTACTGGTTGTTGATCAGGTCTTATTGAGTATTGATCAAAATTGAAATAAACTGTTTGAAGTTTAGATTGAATAGCCATGATACTGTTTTCATCACCAGCACCATTTGCATTCATTTCACCTTCGCCTTCTATCATAGTAGCTTCTTCACTACCTGCCATTTCACTAGCTGACATACCAGCACCGTTTGCTCCACCGTTTCCAGCATTCATTGCTTGTTCATCAGTTACAACCGGTTCAGTTGAACTACATCCACTAAATAATAATACTGCTACAGCAATACTTGAGAGAAGTGTTTTCTTCATTGTTTCCCTTTATGTCGTTATATATTTAATCTTGGCTAAATTATACCAAAATTTCATTAACTTGCCTTATCACTCATTTACTACCAATCTAAAGACTGGATCTCACCCCCATGAACAGGGAAAAGATAACTTTTATTGAATGCTAGTCTGATAATACCTATAGAACTTTGTCTTTTATACTTTTTTATAAACAATATTGTTTCACCATCATTTGAAAAACGAGGATATTCGTTGATACCAGTTGCAGTCAATCTTCTTACCTTATTGCTATTAAGTGAGATAAGATGTAAATTAAATGTATTACTTGAAAAAAGGTTTGAACTTTCTCTAGCTTTATAAACTATATAATTTCCATGTGCACTACACGATGCATTGGTTCTTCCATAATACACAAGTTGCTCAACACTTTTTGAACCAATAGTCTTTAAAAATACATTAGGATACCCTAAACGATCAGAGATAAAAACAATTTTTCCACCATTTACAAACTGCCCACCTACATCAATTCCTCTATAAGTAGTGATACGATGAAGTTTTTTTGTTTGTTTATCATATAAAAAAATATCCGGCTGTGCGTTCGGTGCCATAGTGATTAGTAATTTATTACCATCATCACTTACATCTGAACAGACAACCATTCCATCACTACTGATAATATTTTTTATTTTAGCCTTTTTAAGGTCTAAATACTTCAACATAGGTTTCTTACCACTTAGTGATGTAAAATAGATCGCACTCTGCTCCTTATTTGCCCATTTAGGAAAGATATTGAATCCTCCTTTGATAACTGGATGTTGATAGGTCATAGTATAATCAGCAACAACAATTTGGCTTTTCTTTTTTCCTGTGATTTTTGCATAAACGATTTTTTTCTTTATCCAATCTATATCTTCTTCACCCATATATCTATTGATATCAAATGCAATAGCATGAGCAATAAAGATATACGCTTTTGGACTTGCTTTGTAATTTTTTATGAAATCCACTTGATGGTTATGAAATAATTTAACAGACACCATCAATTTTCCAAAATCTGTTTGAGAAACTTTATATCGTAGAACATATTCTTTGTCTTTGTTTTCTACTGCGACATCAGAACTATCAAAACCTTTTTCATATTTATGCTTTTCAACATTGAATAAAGATAATACATTCAAATCTGCATACAATGCTTTAAAAAGTTTTTTTTGCATCGTTTGATCATATATTCCTGAACCATCTTCAATAGCTATCTCAGCCAATGAATCGACCTTCTTCTTTACTTCAATCGTTAGATCTGAACCAAATAGTGATATACTAAAAAATAGTACTAATAAAATTTTAAATTTCACCTATTACTCCTTTTCCTCAGGTATAAGTTTTATTATAATTCTTCGAGTTTTATTATCTGGACTCGCCGGAAAAATTACATTTTTAAGTCTTGTAAATATCCTATCAGCTTCTTGATTTAAAGCTGAACTTGCTGAATAATTTAAAATCCTAAAATCGATCACCTTCCCAAATGGACTTAATTCTATAACTGCTTTTATTACATTTCCTTGAGAATTTGCCGGTGGATAAAAATGATCGTAAACAATTGCATAGATTTTAGCTAAATATTTATTTACTTCCTCACCGGTAGAACCAGCTTTAGTTTCTTTAGTGTGTGTTTTTTTAACGATCCTTTTTGAACCATCAAGCTTTTTATCAATATTTTTAACAATTGAGTCCAATTTTTTATCGATCTCTTGGATCCTCTTTATATCCTTATCTCTTTTTTTTGTCTTTTTATTAACTTTTTTAGTCCATACATTACTAAATAAAGAATCAACATCAACATTTTGCGAGATTGCATCGACCTGCTTTCTTTTTTCTTTTTTCGTTACTTGAGGTTTTGGTTTTTCAACAACTTTCTCTTCTGTTTTTTTTATCTGCTTTTTTTGTGTTTTATGCTCTTTTGGCTTAGGGATATCCTCTAAAGAGATAGAAACAAACTTCTCTTTTTGCATACCATATGTTTTAGTGATGTTTGGAGAAAAAAGTACATAAAAAAAACTTGCTACAAATAAGAAGAAAATAGTTAAAGCAAGTATGCCGCTTATAAAAAAATATTTATCATCAGCTTGATGTTGCAAGTGACACCTCTGTAAATCCTGCTTGTTTTACAGCTGAAAGCACAGACATCACAGCACCATAATCCAATCGTTTATCAGCACTGATAAGAACGCTAGCTTTTAAATTTAATTTTCTAGAATATCTATAAAAGTTATCTGTAAAATTACTAAGTTCAAAAACTTCTTTATTCACCTTTACAGTCTTATCTTTTGTCATAGTGATATGTACGGGTGGGATTTTTTCTATTTGTTTCGAAGTAGAACCCTGAGGTAACATAACAGTTTCTTCAAATATAACATTTGGAGCAATAACCATCATAATAGCTAATAATACAAGCATAATATCAACCATTGGGGTAATATTTAGCTCAGGTGTTTCATCCCAGTCATACATAGGTTATGCCTCACTATTCGATAAAAGTGACTCACCCTGCATTCTTATATAATTAATAGTTTCATAAGATTTTCTTTTCAAGAGTTGGTGAAATGTATATGCAAAAATAGCAACTAAGATACCAGCTGCAGTAGCAATAAGTGCATCTGCGATACCACTAGCAATAATACTCATACCACCAGTCGTTTTTCCAATATGTGTAAATGTATCAAGAATTGATACAACAGTACCAAAAAGACCAATAAAAGGAGCTGTTGAAGCAACTATAGAAAGAAAGGTCATCCCTTTTGTAGCTTCTTTTGTAGCTGAAAGATATGCCATCTCTAAAAGGTCTTTATTTAATGAAGTCGCACTTTTTAGAAAATAGCTTAAATAAGCACTTTCACTTATCTTACTAGCCCCTAAAAGTAAAGACTCTAAAGATTTTTCTTCTATACTCATCCAAGATTTTACACGAAAATATCGATAAAAGAAGATCCAATTTACTGCTATCATATAAAGAGAGAGGAATGCAAGTACACCCAGAGTAACTGGGTGTGACTTCATATAAAAATCTAGAAGATTATTTATCATAATAAGCTTTTTGCAGCACTTTCGATTTTAGCAGAAGCAGAAGCAATAGCCACACCAGAATCAGCAATATCTTCAAGAAGTGATTTTGCTTCTTCAAGTGCTTTAGATATTTCACTTTCACTTTCACCGCGAATCGCTACTGCACCTTCAACAAGGACAATAACTTTTTCTTCATCTACTTGAACAACACCCCAGTTGATCACAATAGACTCAACCTTTTTCGGCTCAACCTCTATCTCAACAACACCACTTGTAAGTAATGATGTGAGACTAGCATGGTGAGCCAGAACTCCAAACTCCCCCTCTTCACCAGGAAGAGTAACTGAAACAACCTCACCATCAAAGATTTGGCCATTTGGAGTAAGGATCTCTAATCTGAACTTCTCCATATTAGTCCTTTACTATTTAGACTTGTTAGCTTTTTCTATAGCCTCGTCGATAGAACCAACCATATAGAAAGCATTTTCAGGAAGGTGATCATATTCACCTTCTAGAATACCTTTGAAACCTTTAATAGTATCTTCAAGGCTAACATACTTTCCAGGTGCACCAGTAAATACTTCTGCAACAAAGAATGGTTGAGATAGGAATTTTTCGATCTTTCTTGCTCTCTCAACAACCGCTTTATCTTCTTCAGAAAGCTCATCCATACCAAGGATAGCGATAATATCTTGAAGATCTTTGTATTTTTGTAGTGTTTGTTGAACACCACGAGCTACTTTATAGTGCTCTTCACCAATGATTTGTGGATCAAGTAATCTTGAAGTTGAATCAAGTGGATCAACCGCAGGATAAATACCTTTTTCCGCAATTTTTCTGTTAAGAACCGTTGTTGCATCAAGGTGAGCAAAAACTGAAGCCGGTGCCGGGTCAGTTAAGTCATCCGCTGGTACATAAACAGCTTGAACAGAAGTAATAGAACCATCTTTTGTAGATGTAATACGATCTTGAAGTGCACCCATTTCACGAGCAAGAGTTGGTTGGTAACCAACAGCTGAAGGGATACGTCCAAGAAGTGCAGACATCTCTGAACCTGATTGAGCAAAACGGAAGATATTATCGATGAACATAAGTACATCAAGTTTCTTCTCATCACGGAAATACTCAGCCATAGTAAGACCAGTAAGTGCGATACGGTTACGTGCTCCTGGAGGCTCATTCATTTGACCGTAGCACAGTGCAACTTTGTCAAGTACGTTCGATTCAAGCATTTCGTGATAAAGGTCATTCCCTTCACGAGTTCTTTCACCAACACCAGCAAATACAGAAAGACCATCATGACCGTGTGCAACGTTGTGGATAAGCTCCATGATAATAACTGTTTTACCAACACCAGCCCCTCCGAAGAGTCCAACTTTACCCCCTTTAGCATATGGAGCAAGAAGGTCAACAACTTTGATACCAGTTTCAAACATTTCTGTTTTTGTTGATTGATCAACTAGTTTTGGTGGTTCTCTATGGATTGACCACATTGGAGCATCTTCTACTTGATCTTTACCATCAATAGTTTCACCAATAACATTAAAGATACGTCCAAGAACTTTTTCACCAACTGGAACTTTAATCGGTGCTCCAGTAGCTTGCGCGTCTTGACCACGAACAAGACCTTCACTCATATCCATAGCAATAGTTCTTACACGACCATCACCAAGGTGAGCAGCAACTTCAAGAACCAATCTTCTCTCAGTACCGTCTTCTTCTTTTACTTTTACTTCAAGTGCTTCGTTAAGCACTGGAAGATATCCGTCGAAATCAACATCGACAACTGGACCCATTACTTGACTAATTTTTCCTATCATATTCTTCTCCATCATTTCATAGACTCCACACCACTTATAATTTCAATAAGTTCTGTTGTAATTGCAGCTTGTCTAGCTTTATTGTACTGTACATTAAGAGACTTAACCATCTCTTTAGCATTGTTTGTTGCTGTATCCATTGCTTGCATACGCGCACTGTGTTCAGCAGCAACACTATCTATTAATGAATAGTACATATTGTATTTTGCATATGTGTCAACAAGTGAGTTAAGCATATGCTCTTCATCTTGTGCTTCGATCTCTAAAGCTGACTTTTTAGTGATCTCGTTACAATCAAAACCTTTTGTATCGATCGGAAGGATTTTGTTTACATGTAACTCCTGCGTGATCATATTTTTATATCCGTTATAGATAATATAGATCCCATCAGTTTTTCCTTCTCTAAAATCATTGATAGAAGATTTCATAAATTCATCAGATTCATTTTTTTGTGGCTTAGAACTTAGTCCTACCACTTCGTCATACATCTCTATCTCATTATATTTAAAGAATTCTATACCTTTTTTACCGACACCGCGAAGACGAACTTTTACTTTCTTCTCTTGATACTGAGCGATCAATTTCTTTGCAGCTTTAATAGTCTGTATATTAAACCCACCACAAAGACCTTTATCTGCAGTAACAAAAATGATATCTATAACTTTTGGATCTTTGATCTCAGAAAAAAATCTGTTATCATCTAATCCGCCAACTTTATTACATTCTATTCTTCCAGCGATTTCGGCAAGTACCTGATTCATCTTCTGTGCATAAAGACGAGAGCGTTTTGCTAAATCTTCCGCACGGCGTAATTTAGCAGTTGAAACAAGTTTCATAGCACGCGTTGTCTTTTGCGTACTAGAAACACTCTTTATCTTTCTTTGAATATCTTTCAAGTTTGCCATAAACTTATCCTTACTCTGCTACGAAAGAAGCTTTGAACTCATCCAATGCTTTTATCATAAGAGCTTTTGTCTCATCATCAATTTTTGAAGTACTTCTAATGTTTTCAAAAATTTGTGGATAAGAAGCTTCTATAAATGGATACAGTTCCGCTTCAAATTTTGTTACAGCTGAAACTGGAAGATCATCAAGATAACCTTCATTACCAGCAAAGATAATCATTGCTTGTTGTTCAGCTGAAAGTGGTGAATATGGTGGTTGTTTAAGTACTTCTACCATTCTTTGACCACGCTCAAGTTGTTTTCTTGAAGCTTCATCAAGATCAGATGCAAATTGAGCAAATGCTTGAAGTTCACGATACTGAGCAAGGTCAAGTCTAAGAGTACCAGCAACTTGTTTAGTAGCTTTAATTTGTGCAGCACCACCAACACGAGAAACAGAAAGACCAACATTGATCGCAGGTCTGATACCTGAGTTAAAAAGATCAGTTTCTAGGAAGATCTGACCATCTGTAATAGAGATAACGTTTGTTGGGATATATGCCGCAACATCACCTGCTTGTGTTTCAATGATAGGAAGAGCAGTTAATGAACCAGCACCTCTTTCATCACTTAGTTTAGCAGCACGCTCTAGAAGTCTTGAATGTAGGTAGAAAACATCCCCTGGGTATGCTTCACGACCTGGAGGACGTCTAAGGATAAGTGACATTTCACGATAAGCAACAGCATGTTTAGAAAGATCATCATAAACGATCAAACCATGTCTTGCATTATCACGGAAATATTCACCCATAGTTACACCAGTATATGGTGCAAGGAATTGAAGTGCAGCAGCTTCAGCAGCAGTTGCAGAAACGATGATAGTATATTCCATAGCACCATGTTCTTCAAGACGACGAACGATTTGAGCAACAGTTGATTCTTTTTGACCGATTGCTACGTATACACAAACAACACCATTCCCTTTTTGGTTAATGATAGTATCTAGTGCAACTGTAGTTTTACCAGTTTGTCTATCTCCAATGATAAGCTCACGTTGACCTCTACCGATTGGAACAAGTGCATCGATCGCTTTAATACCAGTAGCCATTGGCTCATGAACTGATTTTCTATCCATGATTCCAGGAGCTTTTTCTTCTACGAAACGAGTTTCAGTTGCTTCAATTGGCCCTTTACCATCTATTGGCTCACCAAGAGCATTTACTACACGACCAAGAAGTGCGTCACCTACTGGTACACGAAGAAGTTTCCCAAGTCTTTTAACACTCATCCCTTCTTTAAGAGCTTCGCCGTTACCAAGAACAACAACACCAACGCTTGCTTCTTCAAGGTTAAGTGCCAAACCTTTTGTTCCCTCTTCGAACTCTACCATTTCCCCTGCCATTACATTGCTAAGTCCGTAAACTTGAGCAACACCATCAGCATAAGAAACTATTTTACCAGTTTCGTCTACATCAACACTTAATTCAAAGTTATTGATACGCTCTTTTATAATTGAGCTGATCTCATCAGCTTTAATCTTTGCTACCACTATTTTTCTCCTCTCGTGAAGTTAAATTGCTTTTAATATATGTTCAACAATTTGTTTGTTGATTCTTGATTTTGAGAAACTTATCTCAACACCTAAATCTTCTACATCTACTCTAATTCCATCAAAATCACTTTTTACATATGAAAGTGTTATTGTAGAATTAAATTTTTTCCCTAACCCATTTCCAAGTTCTTCAAGAACTTTTGAATCGATATCACTGTCACTATAAACAAGACCACTAAACTTTCTCTGTTCATTTGCAATAAGTTTTCTTAATACTACTGCTATTTCAGAGATTAGTTCTATTCTCTTGTTTTCAACTAGAAGCTTTATTAGATTTTCTAATTCTTTAGATTTCGCATCTTTTATTGCTGATGTTAAAATATCAGTTTTTTGCTCTTTAGTTACATCAGGAGCATTAAGAATCATTGCTACATTATCTTTAGTCAGCGCTTCAGACAATGCTTCTAATGCTTCAGCTGCTGCTTCGAGTGACTTTGCATCTAAAGCTTTGTACAATCCTTGTACATATTTTTTTGCTATCAATTCATTCATCTAAGCAACCTTCTTCAAGATAACATTTACCATTGCATCTTTAGAGAATTCTTTAGAACTTTCTTCAACAAGTTCTGATACAATCTCTTCAACAACAGAATTAACCATCTTTCTTTGTGCAAGTTCAAGTTTCGCTTCATGAGATTTTTCAAGATTTTCAAGATCCATCTCACATTGCTTCATAATAGAATCATTAAGAAGAACACTTTCTTTTTTTGCAATTGCTAAAATTTCAGCAGCTTGTTTTTCAGCTTCTTCTATCTTAGCTAATGCATCTTTCTTCTTCTTAACAGATTCATTAAGTTTATCCTGTACACTTTGCAGTTCATTCGCTATACTTTGACTTCTTCCAGTAAAGTATTCTTTTACTGGTTTTGCCAGAAGATACCACATAATACCTGCAAAGAGTAGGAAGTTCACTGTTCTTTGGACTATATCTGTCTCCGCTCCTGAAGCCCCATTTGAAGCAAATACAAGACTAGAAAGAGCGAGAACTGTTATAACTATTTTACCCATATCTATCTTCCTTATATTTGATTAAATTTAAGCTTCAGAGCTTCTTTATATGCTGGAACTTCACTTGCAAGTTCTTTCTTGAATTCCACTTTAGCTTCTTCTAAAGATTTTTCAAACTCAGCATATTCATTTGCCAAAGTAGCTTTTTTAGCTTCGATACGACTCTCAGCCAACTCCTTTGCATCCGCAATCACTTTCTCTCTTAATGCCGCTGCTTCCAGCTTAGCGTTTGTCAGAATCGAGTCTGCTTTATCCAAAAGTTCTTTGATTTCACTATCATTAGAGCCTACTTTTGATAAGTCTCTTTTGATATCATCTTCTCTTTTTTGCATAAAAGCAAACAACGGTCTGTAAAGCCAGCTGTTAAGAACGACTATTAGAAGTAGAAAGATAACCAATGTAGCTATAAGCAGTCCTGGATTTATATCTAACATAGCACCTCCTAAAAGTTGCGAGATTATACTATATTAAAATTGAAAGGATAGTTAAAGTTTACTCTTTTTAGTTTTTTTTTCTAAAAAGAGTAGAAAATGTGTAAAAAATTCACTAATTTTTTGAAGAAAGTTTCTCTACAAGACTTTGTATCTGTTGAGATGAATGAAATTCAAGTGTAATCTTATTTGAAGAAGTTTTTGTCTTTATATCAAATCTTTTTAATTCATTCTCCAAAGAAGAGAGGTCTAACGTTTCAGTACGCTGTTTTGAATCTTTTTGAGTAGCTTTTGACCCAGAAGAACCTTTCATACCCTTTATAAGATTCTCAACTTCTCTTACACTCAGTTTCTGTCCTATAATCGAGTTCACAACCAATGTTTGGTCCTTTTCATCAAGACCTACAAGCATTTTTGCATGACCTGCAGATATCTTTTTATCTACAAGTGCTTTTTGAGTTGATTCACTGAGTTGTAGTAACCGTAGTGTATTTGTAATATGTGTTCTACTTTTATGTATAACACTAGAAAGTTCTTCATGTGTCATATCATGAAGTTCTAAAAGCTTCTGATAACTTTGAGCAAGTTCTACAGGGTTAAGATCTTCACGCTGAATATTTTCTATCAAAGCATATTGTTGCATTTGCTCATCGCTAATGTCAACAATGATAGCTTTTATCGTTTTTTGCTTTGCAAGCTTGCTAGCACGATATCTTCTCTCACCAGCTACTATCACATAACCATCGATCCCATTGTCTTGGACAATAATCGGTTGAATAAGCCCATCTTCTTTAATTGATTCAGCTAATTCTTTTAATGATTCACTTGAAAAATGTTTCCTTGGTTGGTAAGGATTTGGTTCTATCTCTGAAAGTGGTATCTCTATAACACCATCTTGAGAAGAGGATTCATTCTCATACGCCTCACTAACTTCACCCAAAAGGGCATCAAGCCCTCTTCCTAATGCTTCTTTTTTTTTCATTATTTGATTATAGCCTCTGCAAGATTTTGATATGCTATTGAACCAGTTGATTTTACATCATATAAGATAGCTGGTTTTCCAAAAGATGGTGATTCAGCAAGTTTTACATTTCTTGGTACAACAATATATTTTTCTTCATCATTTTTAAAAAGCTTCGTTTTAAAATGTTGTTTTAAATCAGCAAAAACCTGCTTTGAAAGATTATTTTGTGAACTATACATCGTTGGAAGAAACCCTTTGATAGTCAGTTTTGGATTGATCGATTTTTTGACAAGCTTGATCGTATTTAAAAGTTGAGCTAAACCTTCCAGTGCAAAAAACTCACACTGAATCGGGATAATGACAGAATTAGATGCTGATAGTGCATTAATCGTCATTGGTCCTAATGCTGGTGGAGCATCTATAATAATATAATCATAATCTTTTTTTACTGTATCGATCGCTTTTTTTAATACTAGTTCTCTTCCTTTTGCTTTATCAACATCATAATATTCTTTCTCTATCCCTACCAAACCAATATTTGAAGGAGCTAAATGTAGGGTAGGAATATCTGTTTTAAGAATAATATTTTTAAGTTTCTTTGCGCCTATAAGCACATGATAGATATTAAATTCATAATCATTCCTATGAAAACCAAAAGATGTTGTAGCATTTGCCTGCGGATCCGAGTCAATTACAAGTACTTTCTTTTCAGCAACAGCCAAAGATGCGGCAAGATTAACTGCTGTTGTCGTTTTTCCAACCCCACCTTTTTGATTTGCAATTACTATAACTTCACTCATCGTAAACTGTATATCCTCTCACCATTAATCATTATAGACCCATCTTCTGCCAATTTGGCACAACTCATAGAAACCTTATTATTGTTTTTATCATGAACAAAGAAAGACTTATTTTTATAAAATTCTACACTATAATTTCTAAAAACTTGCTTCCATGAAAGTGGATTTTCTAATTTTTTTACAAAATTTTCAATAATACTTTGAGGATCAGTTTTTACTTTACATATACCAAAACCATCTGGCGCATTTACAAGATTTACTCCAATACCACATATAAAATGTTCTTTCATAAAAGAAGTGATTGTTCCACCACATTTTTTATCATCTATATAAAAATCATTTGGCCATTTAACCCATAAAGCACTATTTTGCTTTTGAAGTACTTCTTTTAACAACATCGAAAAATATATCGATGCAGATTCTATTTTAAGATCATTTGGCATATCTTCCTTTGAAACAATAAAACTCAAAAAAAGGTTCCCTTTATTTCCTATCCAACTATTTTCCCTACTTCCTATACCATTTGTCTGATGTGTAGTATATACTAAAAAAGGAGGTTTTATCTTCTCTTTTTTAAAGTTCTCAATCAACCATTTTTGTGTTGAATCTACTTCATCAAGATAATGTATCTGCAACTTTAAGCCTTTTACCATTAATATATGCTAAAGCATCCATCTCTTTTTTAGAAGGGGGTTGCAATGTAAATACCGCTACAGAACCTTTTTTACATCCCACACATATACCATTTTCTAGTGAAAGGATCGTTCCTTCGTTATTGTGTGAATCTTTTTCACATAACTTCATTTTCTTTAGCTTTAAACCACTTTCTAAATAAACTCCCGGCCATGGGGTAAATGCTCTATATTTGTTATAGAGTGTTTGTGCATCATCAAAAGAGACCATCCCATCTTCTTTAGTGATTTTTTTACAATGAGTTGCCTGTGATTCATCTTGTGGAACAGGTGTATAACTTTTAAAGTTCTTTAACACATCTACTGTCAAATCAGCTGCTATATGGGTTAACTTATCAAATAGTTCTGGTGCGGTTTCATCTGGATCTATTTTACATGTAGATATCTTTATAATATCTCCAGTATCGAGTCCCTCATCCATCAACATTGCAGTAACCCCGGTTTTGGTATCTCCATTTAAAAGTGCCTGCTGTATAGGACTCGCTCCTCTATATTTTGGAAGTATGGAAGCATGCAGATTGATACATGGCGCATGTTCTAAAATCTCTTTTGGTAGAATCTGCCCATACGCTGCCACAACAATAAAATCACATTCGATAGCTAAAATATCTTTGATACTTTCTTCATCCCTTAATCTCTTTGGCTGATAGACTGCTATACCATTTTCTTCAGCCAATACCTTCACAGGAGGAGGAGTTAATATCTTTTTTCTTCCTACTGGCTTATCAGGTTGAGTAAAAACCGCTACAATTTCTATCTCTTTATCTTTCATCATCTTTTTCAAGATCTCTTCAGCATAACTAGGGGTACCCATAAAAATTGTTTTTATCAAATTTTTTCCTTATAATGAATAATTGAAATTATAATCAAATAGTGCTAAAATTAAAGTATGGAAATATCAGGATTTGGATCATTTGATTATACAAAAATCGATATCAATGTCAAAACAAGAAACAATCAAAATCTTCAAGACCCTTCAACGCAAAACGAGCAAACCAAGGAGCAAAAATCACAAAAAAGCTTTGAAGAGCTTTCACCATCAGAAAAACAACTTGTTTCAGAACTTCAAGCTCGTGACACAGAAGTAAGAGCTCATGAGGCTGCACACCAATCAGCAGGTGCTGGACTTGCAGGAGGAGCAAGCTTTAGCTATCAAAAAGGTCCTGATGGAAAAATGTATGCTATTGGAGGAGAAGTTCCCATCTCTTTCAAAGAGGGAAAAGATCCTCAAGAAACTATAGCAAATGCAAGACAAGTAAAAGCAGCGGCTATGGCACCTGCGAACCCATCACCACAAGATTACGCTGTAGCAAACACTGCCACGATGATGGAACTTAAAGCACAACAACTACTACAAAAAGAACAGCGTGATCAACAAAATGGCATCCAAACATACCAACATAACAGTCTAAACAACTGACTCTCTTCTACTTAACGTTGAAAAAGAGTTCCACCTTTATGGTTTTCTTCCAATAAAAATGATTCTACATCATCAAGATCAAATCCACTTGATAAAAATGTTGCTATATTATTTTCTAAAAGGTATGAAGCTGCTTTAAGTTTTGTTACGATCCCACCCGTTGCAAAAACATTATTTGGTGTCACCTCTTTTTGAAGCTCTTCATCTGAAATAGAATGAATAACTTTGAAAACTTTTGCATCATCATATTTTCGTGGGTCTTTATCATAGTATGCATCAATATCGGAAAGTATTACAAGCATATCTGCTTCAATAGCTTTTGCGATATAAGCTGAAAGCTGATCATTGTCCCCAACAACAAGTTCCTCTGTTGCTGTTGCATCATTTTCATTCACAATTGGGATCACTTTGTTTTCTAAAAGGGTATTGATCGTATTTTTTACTCTTTGAATATCATCACATTTATTTAAATTAGCAGCTGTAACTAAAACCTGTGCTACAAGAATATTGTGTTTTTCGAATTTTTTAGCGTACTTTTTCATTAATACCGGTTGCCCAATAGCCGCAAGTGCTTGTTTGTTTTTAAGTTCACTTCGATCGAGCTTTAGTTTTGTATATCCTGCAGCCACTGCTCCACTACTAACTAAAACTACTTCATATTTTTCTTGTAGTTTTGCTATAAAGTCAACCAAAGCACGCATTCTATCCAATGCTATCGTGTCATTTTGTGTTAAAACAGCACTTCCAACTTTGATAACGATACGCTTCATCTATTCCTCGCTTTTAGCTGCTTTTCTTTGAGTATCAACAAGGTTAAATAAAGCATATTTCAATGCTTCTATATTTTTCCCAGTTGCAGAGGAGATAGGAGCTATAAAATACGGTTGTGATTTATCATACCCAAGCGTTTCATCGGCACTTTCTTGGATAAAAAATGGCAATGCTTTATCAAAATTATATTTTGAATCGCTACTTACATGTAAACCCTGTGAAGTGATAAAATCTTTCACTTTTTGTTCTAATTCTTCTGGAGGAACAATATCTGCACGTGTAAGTGCGATAGCATACGCAGAAGTTCCAAGCACATCACTAAATTTTGCCACTTCAGCTTTTAAAGTATCTATCTGTTCACTTAAATCTCTATAAGAAGCAAGATCAACCATAAAAAGAAGTGTTTTTGTTCGCTCTATATGTTTTAAGAACTCGATCCCAAGCCCTTTTCCATCACTGGCTCCCCCAATGATACCAGGGATATCCGCCATAACAAAACTTTCAAAATCCCCAATATTGACTTGACCAAGCTTTGGAGTAAGTGTTGTAAACTCATAGTTTGCGATCTCCGGCTTAGCGTTTGAGACTACCGAGATAAGAGTTGATTTTCCAACATTTGGAAATCCAACAAGTCCAACATCAGCGATAAGTTTAAGCTCAAGTCGTATCGCTTTACTCTCCCCTGGCTCACCAGGCTGTGCATAGGTTGGTCTTTGATTTGTAGCTGATTTAAAATGAGTATTTCCAAGTCCGCCTCGTCCCCCTTTTAAAAGAGTGACTTCATCACCATCATTCACAAGATCAGCGATCACTTCTCCACTCTCCTCATCAACGATTTGTGTACCAGGAGGAACAACAATGATCTTATTTGGAGCAGATTTTCCAGTCATATTACTTCCCATTCCTGGGCGACCGTTCTCTGCTTTTATATGCATATTGTTATGAAAATGGCTAAACGCGTGAGTATTGTTATCACAACGGAAAATGATATCTCCACCTTTCCCGCCATCACCACCATTTGGACCACCATTTAGAACAAATTTTTCTCTTCTAAATGCAACACATCCAGCGCCACCTTTACCAGATGTAACCTTTATTTTGACACTATCTTTAAACATTATTTGCCTTTGAATTTATCGAATGATAAATATTTAAAAAAATACTTTGAAAATAAAAAGAAGTAAATTTTTAAATATTTTAAGTTATTGAGGTAGTAACTATTTGAGCTAAAAAGCTCAAAAAGTTGTAGAATTATGCAGCAGGGATAACAGAAACTTGTTGTCTTTTTTTATCTTTACGTTCAAAAGTAACAACACCATCAACAAGTGCATAAATAGTATGATCTTTTCCCATACCTACATTTTTTCCTGGATGAACTTTTGTTCCTCTTTGTCTGATGATAATGTTACCAGCGATAACGCTTTCACCACCAAATTTTTTCACACCAAGTCTTCTACCAGCTGAATCACGGTTATTCTGTGTACTTCCCTGACCTTTCTTATGTGCCATAATGTCTCCTTATAAGATTTATGCTACTTATGCAGCGATTTTAGTAATACGAACTCTAGTGAAGTCTCTTCTGAAACCTCTTTTCGTTTTGCTATCTTTTCTTCTTCTTTTTTTGAATGTGATAACTTTTCTATCACGACCTTCATTGATAACTTCAGCAGTAACTTTAGCACCCTCTACAAACGGAGTACCAACTTTAAGCTCCCCTGCATTTACTGCAAGAACTTCTGTGATTTCGATAGTAGCTTTTGGCTCAAGTGACATTTTGTCAAATTTAAGGATATCACCTTCTTGAACTTTATATTGCTTCCCACCATTTTTGATAATTGCGTACATCTACGGTTCCTTCTTTTACATGTAATTCTACAAAAAGTCCGGAATTATATCCAAATAAGCTTTAAGTTTTGTTTAACCATGTGAATTATTTTACAACCGCTATTGCATCTATTTCAACTTTTGCATTTTTAGGCAATGTTTTCACTGCAACTGTACTACGTGCCGGTTTATGTGAGCCAAACGCCTCTTCATAAATTTCATTAACTGTAGCAAAATCATTCATATCAGCTAAAAAGATCGTTGTTTTTATCACACTTTCCATTGCTGCACCACTTGCTTTTAGGACATTTTCTAAATTTTTCAGCACTTGTACTGCCTGTACAACAACATCTTCATTTAAAAGTTCATCACTACCATCTGGCTTTAATGCGATCTGTCCAGATGTATATACTAAACCATTATGGACAACGGCTTGTGAGTATGGACCTATAGCACTTGGTGCCTCATTTGTTTGTGTAAATTTCATTTATCTATCTCCTTTAATACTAAACTTAACTCTTCTTCGAAGGTATTTGGTTTTTTATATCCTAAATCTTGAAAAAGGATTTTACCGTTTTTATCTAAAAAATAGTGTCTAGGTACTGGTCTTGTTTTAAATTTTTTAGGTATAGTATCAAAATCTCTTACTAAATGTACAGATATATAATATTTATCTAAGATAGAAATAATATCTAATCTACTTAAAACCTCTTTTTCAAATTTGGCACACCAAGGACATTCTGCTGCACTTATAAATACATAAATAGGTTTTTGTGCTTTTTTAGCCATTAATACTGCAGTTTGATAATCTTCTTGCCATTGAGGTTCATTAGCAAAGAGCATCGATATACAAAATACTAAAAATAAGAAATATCTCATTGAATTCTCCAAAATAAAGTAACGGATTTTAACAAACTTTTACGAATATGCATATAATATATTTTTTTTCTGTTAGAATCTATAGATTTTATATAGTATACTATAGATGATAAAATCATATCGACAGATATATAAAGTATAACAATGATAAAAAAAGTTTTAGTCATAGAAGACTCTAAAATTATCAACAATATCATCAAAAAAGAGCTTTCAAAACAAAATTTAAAAGTGGAACAGGCTTTTACTTTAAAAGAAGCGATAGAAGCACTCTCCAAACATACATTTCATCTTATAATTTTAGATCTTCATTTACCAGATGGTGAAGGAAGTGAACTTATAGCTAACATCCAATCTCTTACAAAAACAAAAGTAGTAGTTTTAACTTCATTTGAACATGATGAATTAAGAGAAGAACTTTTTAATTATGGGATACTTGACTATATCATAAAAGATAAAAACCTTTTATATTCTATTAATGAAATTGTTAAAATCATTCATTCTTTAACAGTTCATACTCAAGATCATATCTTAGTAATAGATGATTCTAAATTTATATGTAAACAAATAAAAACAATACTAGAACCCAGGAACTATAAGGTTGATACTGCCTACAATGCAAAAAGTGCTTTGGAAAAACTCAAAAAAAATAGTTTTCAACTCATTATCCTCGATATGGAACTACCAGATATGCATGGATTAAAACTATTAGAACTTATCCGTAAAGAAAAATCTTATATAGATATTCCAATAATAGTACTATCTGGAACTGCAACACCTGATATTGTGAGAAACGTACTCAAAAATGGTGCAAATGACTATATAAAAAAGCCTTTTGTATTTGAAGAATTCATATTAAAAATCGATCTTTGGATAGATTATTTTGAAAAAGATCGTCAATTAAAGAAAAAAACACAAGAACTGGAGTTTATAAATACCAATCTAGAAAAACTTGTTGAAGAAGAGATACAAAAAAATAGAGAAAAAGAAAAATTTCTTTTATTGCACTCACGACATGCTCAAATGGGAGAACTTATCAGTATGATAGCTCATCAATGGAGACAACCATTAAATGCTATCAATACAGCTGTTGGAGTCATTGACTTTAAAATAAAAAGGAATAGTTTAGATGAAGAAACGACTAGTCGAATTATTCATGATATCCAACATTATGTCAATCATCTCAGTAGCACTATAGATGACTTTAGAGAATTCTTTAAACCTAAAAAAGAAAAACAGCTCACTAATCTTGAGATCATATCTACAAAGGCACTTTTCTTGTTAAAACATTCTTTACAAGATAAACATATAGAAGTAACCTTACATGTAAAAGAAGTTGAAGAGATATATTCATATGAAAATGAACTGATACAAGTAATAATCAATCTATTAAAAAATGCTCAAGATGCCCTCATAGAAAAAAATATAAAAAATCCAAAGATCATCATAGATATCAAAAAAACATCACTTAGTATATGTGATAATGCAGGAGGAATCCCTAAAGAGTTTCAAGAAAAGATCTTTGATCCTTACTTTTCAACTAAAGAAGAAAAACAAGGAACAGGACTTGGATTATACATCTGTAAAATTATAGTTGAAAAACATTGTAATGGAACAATAAAACAAAAAAATACAAAAAATGGTGCTTGTTTTAGCATCACATTACCTGAACTTTATAAGGAGATATAAAATATGTTATGGTGTACTGACAACGAAAGTTCATATAACCTTTCAGCAGAAGATATATTGAAAAATTTCTCTGTATTATATGTTGAAGACGATAAAAATGCACAAATGCATATTCAAGAACTTTTAGCAGATGAAGTAAAAATATTATATCAGGCATTTGATGGAGAAGAAGGATTAAAAATATATCATGAAAAAAATCCTGATATCATCATCACAGATATTAGAATGCCAAAACTTGATGGAATAGGAATGATGAAACAAATCAAATCAAAAAACAGATGTAAACCGATCATTGTAACAACTGCTTTTGATGATAAAGAAACTTTACTCGAAACTATCAATATCAATATCCATTCATTTATTCCAAAGCCTCTTAATATTGATTTACTCTTTTCAAATCTATACGATATTGCCATTAATCTTCAAAATAAGATAGATGCTGAAAAAGCAAGACGAAATGAAGTTGAAAATCTTTATTATAAAGCTCATTATGATTTATTGACCAATATACCAAACAGAACTCTTTTTCATATGAAACTCGATCAAGCTATCAATAGAGCCCAAAGAAATAATAGTATTGTTACTCTCTTTTTTATAGATATCGATAATTTTAAACAGATCAATGATACACATGGTCATCATGTTGGAGATATGGTCTTAAAGAAGATCGTCCAAAACATAGAAGAAACGATCCGTCTAGAAGATACTTTCTCACGGATTAGTGGAGATGAGTTTTCTTTAATTTTAGAAGATATATCTGATAAAAAAAGTATAGAAACAATAGCTTCAAAGATCGCTCATGCTTGTCAAAGATCTTGTCAATATGAAAATATTACAATCAAAACATCATGCAGTATAGGAATAGCACAATTTCCTCAAGATGCATTAACTAAAGAAGATCTTATACGCAAAGCGGATCAAGCAATGTATCAAGTAAAAAGAACACAAAAAGGAACATATAAATTTAGTTCATGAAAAAAATATATTGGATTTTTTGGTTTGTTTTTTTGATTCACAATTCTCTTGTTTTAGCTCAATCAATAAATACACTGACGATTCAAGAAAAAGATTGGATATCAAAGCTTAAAGAACCTATTAGAGTTGGTATTACTACTATTCCAAACCAGGTTCTTAAAGAAAACAATGATACCTATAATGGATTTTTTATCGATGTATTTAACCTTATTCATCAAAAGACTTCTCTTGCGTTTGAATATATCTACTTTAAAACATGGAATGATCTTATCAATGCAGCAAAACAACGTACAATTGATGTTATATTTTTAGCACAAAAAACCCCATCAAGACTTTCATATTTAGATTTTACAGATACTATTTTAAAACTTCAGAACAACCTTATAGTATCTATTCAAAATAATAAAAGTAGTCAATATATCCTCTCTCATGGAAATATAGCAGTAACAAAAGGAAGTGCTATTGAAGAATTCATAAAGACACACTATCCTAAGGCAAAGATTATCCATGTGGATTCAGAGTTAGAAGGGTTAAAAATGGTAAGTAACAATACTATAGATGCTATCATTACAGAACCTGTACGGGCAAGTTATTATATAAAAAAATATAATTTAGATAAACTTATCATCAAAAATGGTATCGATTATATCTATAACCTTCGCATTGCAAGCTTAAGAGACAAACCCCAACTTAGTGTCATATTATCTAAAGCAGTGAATAGTATTTCAGATAAAACACTCAAATCTTATATGTTAAAATGGGGATATATTGAAAATGAGATTATTATTTTTGATAGAAATACATTGATATATTTCAGTATCCTTCTACTCATTATAATCCCTTTTGCTTTTTACCTTTATATGACAAATAAAAAGCTTCAAAAAGAAACAGAGGCAAAAGAAAATGCTATCAGCCAACTCAATCTTTTATTAAAAGAACGAGAAGAGATGGGAGAGATACTTAGAAAAAAGGTTCTTGAAGAAGTAGAAAAAAATAGACGACAAGAACTCTATATGCTACATCAAAATCGTCTTGCACAAATGGGTGAACTTATCAATATGATAGCACATCAATGGAGGCAACCACTCAATAACCTAGCTCTTATCAATCAACTACTGATATCAAAATATAATAAAAATACTCTAGATGACAAAGCAATACAATACTTTCAAGAAAACTCAAAAATACAAATAGATCTCATGTCTAAAACTATAGATGATTTTAGAAATTTTTATAAACAAGAAACAAAAAAAGAGCTTACAAATCTAAACACCCTTATTAATAATACAGTAGAAATGATACTTCCTATCTTTGAGAAAAATGGTATTGAGATCATTATAAATATTGATAAAGAATACCAATATTATGGATATATTCATAATATCTCTCAAGCATTATTAAATATTTTAAATAATGCAAAAGATGCTCTTATAGAAAAACAACCTAAAGAAAAAAAGATCATCATTACACTTTCAGATACTCCTGATAATATTTTTATATCGATCAAAGATACTGCTGGTGGTATCCCTGATGAGATTATCCATAAAATATTTGACCCATATTTTTCTACAAAACTTGATAAGAATGGAACAGGACTTGGACTGTATATGTCAAAAAAGATTATAGAAGAAAGACTCAATGGACACCTTATGGTGTATAATGAAAATGATGGAGCTGTTTTTATTATAAAGCTTCATCACTCCACTGAGATAAAAGAGTCTTAAATACTTTATAAAGTCCAATCACCTCATCTTTATGGGTTCGCTCATTGACAGAATGAATCGTATCGTTTTTTACACCAAACTCTATCACCTTGATCCCATATGGTGCCATAAATCTCGCATCACTCGTTCCACCGGCAGTTGAGTGTTTAGGAGTGATAGAGGTTACTTCTTGTATAGCTTTATCTATATGTTTGACGATCTTTGTATCGGTATCGGTTATAAATGGGTATGAGCCTTGAGTTAGACGAAGTTCATACTCTATCCCATCTAAGATATCTGCTAAGAATTTTTTTATCTTTTCTTGGTCTGTTTTTGTGTTGTTTCGTACATTAAACATGATACGAAGCTCATCAGGAGTAACATTGGTTACTTCCATTCCTCCACGGATATCGGTTATCACCATCTTACTTGGGGCAAAATGTTCATCTCCACTATCAAGATCGACTCCAGCAAACTTTGAAAGCCTATCAGCGATAAGATGCACGGGGTTGATCGCTTTTTGGGGATAGGCTGCATGACCTTGTTTTCCTTTTACATGTAAATATCCATTTATCGACCCCCGTCGCCCTACTTTTATAGCATCACCAAAGACCTCTTCACATGTAGGCTCAGCTACCACCGCATAATCAGGAAGAAAATCTTGTTCTTTGAGATACTCCAAAACGATCTTCGTTCCAAAATCCGCATCCCCTTCCTCATCAGAAGTAAGTAATAGTGAGAGCGTACCATTAAACTCTTCACACTCTTTGACAGCCTGAACAAATGCTGCCACACCACTTTTCATATCTTGACTGCCTCTGGCATAGATATAACCCTCTTCTTCGGTTGGAGTATATGGATCATATTTCCATCCCTGCCCTGCTGGAACCACATCGACATGACCAGTAAAACACAGATGATCTCCATCACCAAAACGCTTAAAGATAAAAAGGTTTTTCACACCCTCTTTGTCAATACGTCTAGCTTCCCATCCTTCACCAAGGTACTCTTGTATAAAATCAAGTAATCCACCATCATCTGGAGTCTCACTTTTTTGAGCAAGTAGATATTTAAAAAGCTCTAAGATATCCATAAACTACTTTCTTGTTGGGTTATCATAAAAAACATATGGAGTAGCATAATCACTGATCTCAAAATAGATCTTCATTTTCTCGTCATTATCAACTTTATAGTTAAAGTTTTTATCTAAATATCCATATCCATAACGATAATTTCTTGGTTTACCATCATCAGTACCAACAGCAGTTGAAAGCTTATCTATCTTTATAAATCGTTGAACGAGCTTTCCACCCATATAGATATCAAGAACTCCGTTTGTTCCTGTCCAGTTTTGGATACTACGTCCTAATTTATTTTGTGTTTCTTGTGTACATCCACTAAATACAGCACCTACTAAAGCTAATCCAGCTAAAACTAAAACTCTTTTTTTCATAATTGCTCCTCATAATCAAGTTCTAAACCATTACTTGTCATTATAAACCCTTTTACCTTTATTTTCCCATCATGGATCATTTTATGATGCTCTTTACAAAGTGGTATAAGGTTATGTTTGGCATCTTTGTGAAAATGCCCTATAAAACCTCTCTCATTGGCTTTGTTCTTTTCATGGATATGATGCACATCTTCTGCAACACCGCCACATATCACACATTTTGTGATGTAGAGATTTTTGTTATATCTACTTGTTTTTGCTTTTGTAAGAAGTTCAAGTTCATCATACTCATTAGCAAGTTTTTTCCGTATGGTATTAGCTGTTTTTAAAAACTCCTCATCCATATGAAGTGACTTGGCAAATTCCAGACCATAGATACTGCTTCCACTTCCCCCCTGCAACACACGGTTAAAGATCAGTTTATCCTCTTTTTCATCATATTCTACTGCTAGATGCAGATCGATCACCCCTTTTAAACGCCTTATCTCTTCCATAGAAGAGAGTTGGTGTAAGTGGGTCGCAAACAAGAACAAACTCTTCATCTTCGCTAGTTTCATGATCGCTGAAGCAACTATTGCCACCCCTGAGAGAGTTTCTGTTCCGTGACTTATCTCATCACCCAAAACGATACTTTTGACTCCAGCACGGTTAAAGATGTTTTTTAACTCCAACATCTCCACAGCAAAAGTAGAAAGCCCTTTAGCAAGGTTATCTTTTGAAACGATACGGGTAAAAAGGGAATCAAGCAAACTAAACTTCATCGCACTCGCACTTACAAAAAAACCACTTTGAGCCATCAGTACCGCGATCCCTATACTTTTCATCAGTGAACTTTTTCCACTGGAGTTGATCCCATAAAGTAATACACCCTCTACATCATGCCCATCACATACATCAACATCAAGCATCACCGTATTTGGATGGGGAAGATCTATATAACTTCGTTTTCCCATCACTATATCATTTGGTACATACAATCCACCCCTCTCTTGCACCTCTATCAGAGGATGACGAAGTTGCATTATCTGTAAAAAGTTTTCATCATCTTTCACTTCTACGATCGTTGGTCTGGCATGGTTATACGCTTCTGCTACCTTTGCTGAACTAACTGCCACATCGATATCGGCTATGTAAGCGATGAGTCTATCAAAAAGTAAAGAATAACGCCTATCAAATACCTCTTGAAGTGCAATAAACTTCTCTTTTACCAAAGAAACAATCTTTACTCTGTTTTTCATCAGTTTATCAGAAAGCTTATCGGTAAAATCAGAAGTAATCTTTACTGAATTTGTCAATTTTTTAACATTAAACTCATCAAACATCACCCGTTCATCATCTATAATTAAAGAGGTTTTGTAAAATTCCTCTTCGATCATCGCAAAACGGTTTTTTGACAAACTAATATAGTATCCCTCTTTTTCTAAAAGCCCAAGCGTTACAAATCGACTCGCCTTGGAAGAAAGTTTTTTCTCTTCTAAGAGTTCTTCTATCTTATTGATAAGACGTTCATATTGTAAAAAAAGCTGTTTGTTTTCATTGACCAAAGTATCTATACTCTCATCCACACCACTCATCAAAAAATTATCATCAACGGTATTGATAGTAAAACGGCGAGAGATATCAAGATCTATACTTTTTTGAATATCTCGTATAAATTCATCAACTTCAAACTCACTAAAAGGGGTTTTTTGAATTTTATGTTTTTTAATATATGCCATAATCTCTTTGAGATTTAAAAGTGAATCATAAATATGGTTCATCTCAAAAGGATGCAGTCTTGCGACCTCCATTCTTCTTGAAAGACGTTCTAAGTCGTAGATCCCTCGTAATTGTTCGTCAAGATAACGGGTATGGTTTTGAACTCTCTCTATAAGGTTATATCTTCGCTCCAACTCATCTTTTTCCATGATAGGATTTAAAAGTCTTTCTTTTAAAAGTCTTTTCCCAATAGCAGTAGAACTTTTATCTATCAGCTTTAAAACACTAAGTTCTTTTCTATCCCTAGAGATAACGCCAAGTTGTTCCAAAGCATTATTACCTAGGTACATAAACTTTTTGTTTTCTATGATACGAGGCAAAGAGAGTTTTTGCACGATATGGTAATCATGTTCAAGGATAAAACGGATCAAAATAGCTAAAGACTCCGTTACCATAGGACAGCGTTCTAAGTCCATATGCTCTATAGGACTAAGTAAACTTCGTATCTGAAAGATCTCTGCAAATATCTCATTTTGTAGATCTATTTTGACACGATTGTGATTGACACTATATGTAAACCGTTCAGGGATTTCAAGATAATCAAGCACATATTTTGGATTTTCCACCCCTTCTAAAAAGGTAACAACCACTTCACTTGTTTTATAAACATTTAATAAGTTGAACACCTCATCAAGAGCAAAACTAGCATCTTCACTAACACCATGAGCTTCATAAAGATAACTTTTTCCTGTTGTTACATCTATGGCACTGTACCCAACAGTATAGATATCCTTATAACAATCCACTATAAGAGAAACGATATAATTTTCATTATTATCAACTAGATAGTCAAAGTTCGTCCCAGGACTGATTATAGAAGCTATATAACGACTGATCTTTGGAGGAACCCCTTTTTGTTTGATAACCACAATAGTATATTTTTCCTCTTTGATAAGGCGATCTAAATACCTCTCAAAACTCACAGCAGGAACTCCTGCTAAAAGAGGATTTTTTACAGAATTTTCTATGATCGATTTATTTTTCTTTGTCAGTTGAATATTAAGTATCTCAGCTATCTCTTTAGCTTTTCCAACTTGCATTTCATCATTGCTGACTTCATACACTTCAAAAAAAGTGCCTATCTCCATAAAAACAACAGTATCCTTACCATATTTTTTTTCATAATACTGTTGAAGATCAAAATAGATTTCAGTTAAAAGTTTTTCTTTGGAGTTTAAAAGTGAGTGGAGTTGCTCTTTATCCATAATTACCTATAAGTTTTTAAGATATTATAGCAAAAAAAGAGCAAAAAAAAAGCCCTTCTTTCAAAGAAAGAAGAGCTTACATGTAAAACGACTAGATAGTGTTTAGATTATAGTGGTGTTACGTTTTGAGCTTGAGGACCTTTATGTCCTTCACCGATCTCAAATGTTACCGCTTGACCTTCAGCAAGGCTTACACGCCCTGGGTGAGTCTTGTTAACTTGGCGAAAATGTACAAATACATCGTCTCCGCCATTTTCTTGTTGGATAAATCCGTAGCCTTTTTCATCATTGAACCATTTAATAGTTCCGTTTAGCAATTCTGCCATGTGTACCTCTATATTGGTGGATATACGATACTACCGCATTTAAGGAAGTAAAGGAGTAAAAGTAGAAACGAAAGTGTTAACTATTTTTAAACATAGACATTGTAGCTGTTTTTTTAGAGAAAAGCAAATATTTTAGAAATTTTAGAAGAATTTAACTAAAGTAGGGAAAAAGTGCCATTTTTATGACACTTCTATAAGTTATATTATGAGTAAACTGATTCTTTTTGAAATGCCACTACAAGTAAAGCATAAAAAAGTGCTCTGTATTTATTTCTATTTGATGAACCAAGTTTTTGACAAACTTCTTTAATAGCAGCATCAAGTTTTTCATCTGAATCTGTAAGCTGTAGTTTCTTTTTCAAGAAATTCTCTCTTACACGATCAAGTTCCGAACTATCACCACAAGAAACTGATTCTGCATCCTTTTTATAGATCGAAGGACCAAGTCCTTTAGTGACTTTTACTATTAGATCTTCATCTAATCCTAAAGAAAGTTCTTTCGCACTCTTTGTATAAAGAGCTATTTTTTCATCGAGTTTACTCATAATATTTCCTTTTTTAAAAAAAGCCCAAAAAGGGCTTCATTTTATATGAGATTATACGTTATCTCTGATACCTAAAGATTCAACAAGTTTAGCATATGCTTCTTTATCTTTTCTTTTAAAGTATCTCATAAGTCTTCTTCTTTGACCTACTAGTTTAAGTAGTCCAAGTCGTGAAGAGTGATCTTTTTTAAAAGTTTTAAGGTGCTCTGTAAGTTGAGCGATTCTTTCACTTAGTAATGCAATTTGAACTTCACTTGAACCAGTGTCGTTTTCGTTGCGACCATATTTTGCGATAATCTCTTGTTTTTTCGCCGGATCTAAAGCCATAATAGCCTCCTGATGGGTCTGTTAAATTTCTTTTATACAAGTCGCATAAAAGTTGAAGTCGAATTTTATCTAAAATATCCTTTAGATTTATTTAGATTTTTAGCTTATTTGACGTAAAATAGATTTTCTATGAAAGAGTCTTAAAACGACCTCTATTACAAATGCTAAGAAAAAAGCACCCATTACATACCATTCAAAATGTTTTATATGTTCTGAAGTATAATAAATCGCAAATCCTGCTGCACCAAATGTCCCAAAAACCGCCAAAAGAATCCATATAGGATTTGCACCTGTTTTTCTAAATGTAAAAAGATGTCCTGTATGAACAAAACCTTGTATAAGCAATACTGTTACTGATGCTATACTTGCAATAGTAGTAAGATTAAGAAAAAGTATCATTGGTACAATAAGAAGTGCTGAGACTACAAGACCTTCAGTATTATTAAATATATGTCTTTGATAAATAGAAGGCAGTTCTCCATCTTTTGCCAAGGTGTAACCTATTTGTGTAACTGCATATAGTGTTGCATTGATCGCTGAGGCGGTTGCCAAAAGTGCTGTAGCAGCAATGACCTTAAATCCTAATGCTCCAAAAGCAGGTTTTGCAGCTTCAGCCAATGCGAAATCCTTCGCCTTAATAATTTCATGTAAAGAAAGATTTCCAAAAACAGCTATAGAGATGGAGATATACATCACAGCAACGATCCCTATCGCTACAAACATCGACTTCAACATTGTTGTTTGAGGATTGTCCATATCTTCAACAGAGTTAGTTATAACGCTAAATCCTTGATATGCAAAGAAAGTAAGTCCAAGAGTATAAAGGATCGTCATATCTGAAGGAGAAGATTGAAATTGCAACCTTTGAGGGTCCATATAATACAATGCTGCAAGTGTAAAGATTACTAAAGCGGAAACTTTAACAATTACAATAATAGATTCAGATTTAGCGACTAATGATGCACCAATAAGGTTAATAACTACAAAAATACCAAGTATTCCAAGAGCAAATATATTTGTATAAAATTCACTTACACCACTTGCCATATATGTTGCGGCATATGTTCCAAAAGATTTACTCACTGCTGCAAGAGCTATAAGTTGTGCCATATAAAAAAGCACGCCTAAACTTCCTGAGAACATCCCCTCTTTATAGGTTTGAACAAGATACTCTATAATCCCTCCACGACTAGGATAGGTAATAGCAAGTTTTGCCAAAGAATATCCACACAAAAGAGCGATCAAACCAGCAATAAAAAAAGAAAAAACAACTTTTTCTCCAGCTATTGCTCCTGCTTCACCAATAACAATAAAAATTCCAGCTCCAACCATGGAGCCAATCCCTAAAAAGACTGCACTCCATAAACCAAAAGCTTTCTTATCCTTCATAATAGATATCTCGTTTTTGTTTCAGATAATAAAACATAGCTATTTCACTAAAGAATGGTCCAAAAATATTCATAACAGGAATAAAATTGAAAAGTGAACCAACTATACCAATACCCCATATAGCACTACTGTATTTTTTCAAATCGTCCTTTGTCGGTTCATCAAAAAGAATCGTTGCAGAATCAAACATCAAAGTATCTTTGGCAAACCATACCCATAAAATAATTTGAGAGAATACATTAACCCCTGGAATAAATAATAAAGGAAAAAGTAAGACAGAAGCAATAATATATAATCCCATATCTCTTATAGTATGAAAGAGAACCTTCTCATTTTCTTCATAAACTAAATCATAAGGGAACTCTTCTTCTTTCACTTTAAAGAGATACTTTTTACTTAATAAACTTGCCATAACTGTTGTTGTTACAATGATCATTGTATATATAAGATAAAAACCAAGAAGATACGCTAATGTTTTTTCAACTGTTTCAAACGGAAGCCATGTAAAAAGCTTTTCAAGTTGAGTATGAATAAACTCTCCCTTTTCAAACCATACAATCCCCCAAAAAACGGCACTAATCATAACTACAGAAAGAGAAATCAAACCGCCATAAGATTGTTTTAGTTTTTCCATATAAAGATTAATCACAAACATATAAACTATAGCAAAACTAATAAGTACTACATTCATATAAATAAATGCACTTGCTAAAGTTGCTGTATTTTTCTTGATAAACGAAAAAGGAACAAGTTCTATAAGATCACTACTTATCCTTATAATATCATCCCAAAAAAGATATCCTAAAACACCCCAAAACACAAAAACTCCAAATCCTACTGCCACTATAAATCGCATCATATATACTTTGGTTATCTTTTCATAAGCAAATATAATGGAATCAAAAAAATCTTGCATACCTTATCCTTTTATCAAAAAGTAGTAAAACTATTAGAAGTATTATAACTTTTTTATTATTTGTTATCGATTTTACATGTAAAAGGTCTTATACTTTAACATATCAATAGAGGCATTAAAACAGCCTCTATTTTATATATTACATTAATTTTTTACTTCTTTTGTTTTATCTGTATCGACTATATAAGCATACATAGGGATATAAACAAGTGTAAGTAATGTCCCAATGAGCAATCCACCTATGGCAACATCTGCAAGCGGGCTAAGTCGTTCCAGTCCTACTGCCTGTTCCAAAGCGATAGGGATCATACCAGCGATCGTCCCAAAAGCGGTCATCATAACTGGACGGAACCTTACACGAACCGCTTCTTGTGCACTTTCAAACGGAGTTTCCCCTTGAGCACGATAGTGTTGATAAAAATCGATCAACAATACCGCGTTTTTAATGATAATACCAAAAAGAAGCAGTATCCCAAGAAGACTCGGCATACAGCTTGGTTTTCCAAAAAGTAACATCCCCCATGAAGCACCGATAAGTGAAAGTGGAAGCACCAAGATCATCACAAATGCCATACGAACACTTTTGTAGATCGCGATCAATACCATCACGAGTATCACTATCCCAAGACCGATCGCTTTGATCATTCTCTCAAAACTATCTTGTATCTGAGCGATATCTCCTGTTTGAGAGATAATGATACCATCAAGTGGAGTTGCTTTTAACTTTTCAACCACATCATCGGTTAAGTGAGTTACCGGCCGTTTTGAACGGTATCCGTTTACATCAACACTGTAAAGCATCTTATCTCTTTCTATTTTCGCATAGGTTATATGAGGCTTCAGTGTAGCAAGTTGTTCAAGAGGGATCTCCCCTTGTTTTGTACTTATTGGCAAAAGTCTTAAAGT
>Ga0256843_1000072_pt1 | contig 83436 bp, 78 predicted proteins | sample AlvinellametaG_FD_191572 | JGI IMG/M metagenome (GOLD analysis project Ga0256843, IMG submission 191572) | Pompeii worm associated microbial communities from hydrothermal vent at the East Pacific Rise, Pacific Ocean - Alvinella | ecosystem: Host-associated > Annelida > Integument > Unclassified ... | reverse complement strand
CGACGATTGGGGACTTTAAGTCATCTATCAAATCATTCAAAAACTGAATCAAAATCCTCTTGTGTTTGATATTGCCAAAGAGCCACTTAAACCCAAAATCTGTAAAAGGATCGATAAAGGTCGTGATGTTGCACATTTTAGCCTCCTTTTTTGGAGATTATAGCAAATTCAAAAGATGGCTAAAAGCTTTTAATCTCTCAAACACTACTAGAGAAGTGAATCATCTTAAATTTGTCGCCCATAATTGTAGGAGCAAGTAGAGTCTTGATTTTATCAGCTTCTCTTAAATATTTTTCATAAGGGGCAAGCTTGTAAAACTCTTCTAAAATATCAATAATCCCAAACCTTACAAGCGCTCTAGCTTGAGTCTCATAACTTTTTAACTCAAAACCTATATCCTCAAAGGCATTGATAAGATGCCCAAAATTTACATCAAATGTGATATCAGAATTTTTATAAAACTTCTCAAGCTCCACCTCATCATCAAAAAGAGGGAAGGTCTCGTGTCCTTTGTAGATTCTAATCGAAAAATCATTTCTGACATACTTTTCTCCATAATCAAAAGAGACAAACTCTACTCTTTTGGCACTTTCTAAAACTCTCTTAGCAAAATCTTCATAACCTACTGCTATTTCACCCTTTTGGAGAGAGTATTTTTTAGCAAAATCCAAAATATCATTTGGTGCATCATCCCAGCTAATTTTATGATTTTTTACTAAAGCTATCTTGCCATCTTTGTAGAGTTCGCATCCAAAAGCATCAAAAATCTCATTGGAGATAAAAAATATGCTCTCCTTTTTGATATCTGAAATAGTTTCAAAATACTCTACTTTTAAATTACCTAGTCTTTGATTTAGATATTTTTGTTGAATTTTTTGTACATCCTTTTGTCTCTCGACAATCCCAAAACTCATACTTTCAATCAAGTTATGGTCTCTACCGTAGAGCCACTCAATCATATCTGCCAAAAGATAACCTCTGTGAGCTCCAATCTCAATCAGACTAACATCTCTTGGCAAAGAACCATCTTGAATCATTTTAAATAGATGCTCAGCGATAGAAGCCCCAAAAAATCGACTACTACTGACAGCAGTATAAAAATCTCCCCCCTTTCCAATATCCCTAAAAGTTCGATAATAACCACCTTCTCCATAGAGCCACTCATTCATATATTGACTAAATCTCATCTTTTTCCTCTTTTGATATTTTCATAGAGCTTTAGAATCTGCTTCTGTTTTTCTATCTGATAAATCAACTCATCAAACTTAGCAATTTTTAGAGAGTTTATCATTATTTTGACATCTAGTTTTGTCTTGTTTCCAGCTTTAAACTGCTCCCTTGTGGATTTGAGAAGAGTTTTGTAGAGTCTGCCATCAGATTTTGCCAAAGCTATTTTTTTATCTATTAGATTTATTGTCTTCATTATTAGTTTATACTCATTATCGACTCTTTTCATATCATCTTGAAGTTTTATCATAGATTTGAGGTGAGCTACACGAGACTTTTCGATATCTATTGGGGCATTTACATTGATTGGCATTGAGACGCTCAATCCCACAGAATGATAACTATCTCTTGTAGTAGGATTTGGAATGCTAGAGTGGACATTGGAATAATTGGCATTTAGGGAGATTGTAGGTAGATATTTTGAGAGCGTCATCTTCTTGCTGTACTCACCCATTTCAATATCTGCCATATCTGAAGCAATATCTAAATGGCTTTTTTTATATTCACTCTTTTTTATAAGTTTTAATCTAGGAAGATGCAATTTATCTGGATTTTTATCGCTTAAAATTGCAAAAGCATTTTTAAGTTTTTGTTCATCAAGCTCCAAGGAGAGAAGTTTGGTTTTGTCTTGATTTCTTTTGATGATTGCTTGATTCAAAAAACTACTATCAATAGCACCAGCTAAATACTGCTCCTTTTTTCTTTTAATATCAAGAGAATCATTTTTTATCATTAGTTTAACCTGCTTTTTTTGCAGTTTTAACCTCTTCAAATCATAAAGAGTATTGAGTAGCTGAACAACCAAAGCTCTTTTTTGTTTGTAGATTCCAAGAGCTTTGGCTACTTCTGCACTATTTGCATATTTTACTGCATAGATGATTCCACCAGATTTAAAAATGGGCTGATTTATATTGACATTGAAACTCTCTACCTTTAAATCTTCAGAAAGGAGTTGATTGTCGACATTGTAGGAGTAGTTAAGCATTATTGGATTAATCCAACTCTTCCTTAACATATCACTCTCAAGAGTATTTAAACGATTTTCATACTCAAAATATTGACTTCTGATTGTTGAGAGATAGTTGTTCAAATCTCCAAACTCTTCCTCACCAAAAAGAGCTACAGCAAAAAATATAAAGAGTACTAAAACCTTTTTCAAAACCAAATATCCTTTAAAGAGTAGATGAAAATTTATCGTAGTTTATCAAAAAAAATTTCTATAAGAAGAATATAATTAAACTTTACCAACTTTCGCCGTAAAGCCCTCAGCTTTCTCAAAGAGAGTGCTAAAGCACAAGAGCCGTAGGGATATAAGGTAAGGTGATAAAAGATTTTCAAGGGAGATAAACTCCCGAAAATCTTAAGTAAAAGGTTGGGACGACGACCTTCGGCATAGGAGATGTAAGACCTTTAATAAAAGGCAATCTCCGTTTTAAAGCCAGAATCTCCTTGATTTATCAATGGGGAGTTCGTCAAGAGCCAGAGCTAAAGTCCCTGACTCTTTTGAAATTAGTGTAGAATAAAAACTTTGTCGTTTACTTTGTAAGTATAAGGAAGGTTTGCATTTTTCCAACCATTTACAGTTCTATGCTTGTTTTTATCTTTATCACCCTCAAAACCTTGATCTAGATTATAGACATTTTTGTAGCCAGCTTTATCCAACATCTTTGCAGCTTTTGCGGCTCTTTTTCCTGAGCGACACATCACAATAATTGGTGCATTTTTATCAAGATTTTTCTCTTTTACTGTAGCCTCAAATTGTTCCATAAATTTCTCATTTTTTTTGCTTGCAAACTTAACTACTTCACCCTTTTTATTCTTTTTAAACTTGGAGTAATCGATGTAAGCTAGTGGAATATTTTTGTCTACAACTGTCGGATAACCTACAAAATATAGCTCCTCTGGTGTACGAACATCGACAAAGAGAACTTTGTCTCCTTCTTTCGTCTTCATTTCATATGCTTCTTTTGGTGTTAGGTATTTGCCTTGAGGGGTGAGCTTTTTCTTGTTGGTCGGTGCATCCCCAGCATAAAGACCAGTAGCAAAAGAGCTAACGACTCCAGCTATCATAAATGTCGATAGAAATTTTTTGAACATTAAACAACTCCTAAAGTGATTTTTATTTACGTTAGGAATTTTAGCACAAAAAGAATAATAAAAGATTTCAAATTTTTATTATTTAAATAAATTTTTATTGATTAAATCATATAAAAATTATTTATAAATCCATATCTTTTCTACCAATAATTGCAGTTTTTTACTATTATTAAAAATATTTTCATCAATCGAGTATAAAATATTTACTCTATCTTTTACTACAAAGCCTCTATCACTTCTAAAGTGAACTCCCTCCAAAAATCTATCTAATTTCTTAAAAATATATCGATAGTGTTCTCCATCATTTAATGCTTTTGATGATACTATTTCTACATCTACAGATATAAATTTAGGTCTTCTGTTTGCATGTCCAAACGGCTCAAATCGATCAATCAACTCAAAAAGTTCAAAGTCTATCTCTTCAAACGGTAAAATGCCAAAAATAGCTTTATCAATGTATGGTTCATCAGGGCAAATCTTTTTTGCAGACTCTTGCAAAGATGAGATAAATTTATCAAGATTATTCTCTTCCAGAGCCAAACCTATTGCTTTAGAATGCCCCCCAAAACCTTTTAGAAGAGTATTTTGACGATTTACAGCTTCAAAAAGATTGCACTCCCCAAAACTCCTACCGCTACCTTTAAAGATATTTTTATCACTTTTAGTCAAAACAATTGCAGGCTTTTCAAAATATCTAGAGACTCGAGATGCTACTATTCCTACTACTCCTTCATGCCAATTTGCACCATAAGATACTATAATTTCTTGGGATGAATCGCTAGATTCGATCGCTTCTTTAGTAATTTGAGACTCAATCTCTTTTCTTTTTCCATTGAAATTTTTTAGAGTCTTTAAAAGCTCTCTTGCTCTGTTTAAATCTTTGGCAAAAAGATACTCACAAGCGATTTTTGCATCATCAATCCTTCCAGCACTATTAAGAATTGGAGCAAGCCCAAAAGCGATATCATCTGCCCTAAAACTATCCATACTCTTAAACTCTCGGTAAGCTTGGACAAATGGAGTATCACTCTGCTCCAAGAGTTTTAATCCACTCTTTAGCATCACCCGATTGATATGTAAAAGTGGCATAATATCAGCTACAATTGCCAAAGCTACAAGTTCTAGCAACCCTTTAATATCTACGTCTGCTCCCAAAGCTCTACGAATCGAAGCACAAAAGTACCAAGCTACTTGAGCTCCACAGATTTCATCATAAGGAAAATTACAATTATCTTGTTTTTGGTTGATGATAGCATATGCTTGTGGAGGATTTTTTGGGACGATATGATGGTCAGTAATGATGACATCAATCCCTCTTTTATTGCACTCTAAAATCGCTTCATTTGCAGAAATTCCATTATCTACGGTGATGATGAGGTCTGGAGAGTTTAGACGCTCGATTACACTCTTTGAGACTCCATAGCCATCTTTGAATCGATTTGGAATAATCCACTCAATCGGATAATCTATAGCTTCAAAAAACTTTCTCATTATTGTAGTAGCTACCACTCCATCTACATCATAATCCCCAACTATTGCTATTTTCTCCCCTAAATAAATCGCTTCCAAAACTCTTTTGGTAGCTTTTTGCATATCTTTGAAACTGTTTGGGTCTGGTAAATCTTTTAGAGTCTTACTATCACCCTCTAAACGACTAGTTAAGAGTTTAAAAACTCTCTCTTTAGAGAGAGTTGGAAGATTTGAGAGATTCATTACTGAGGAAGGGTCGATTTGATAAATGATAGAATTGTTGGGTTTGGATTCTGGAGTCTAGATGTAAACTCTGGGTGAAACTGTACTCCCAAAAACCATGGATGCTCTTTTACCTCTACAGCTTCGATTAGACCGTTTGATTCTCCAGAGACTACCATTCCTCCTGCTTCTAGTTTTTCTCTGTAGAGAGGATTAGCTTCATATCTATGGCGATGTCTCTCATAGATTAGATTGCTATCGTAAGCTCTAAATAGATTTGTATTATCCTTGACATCACACTTATACTCCCCAAGTCTCATCGTACCACCAAGTGGAGATGTAGTAGTCCTAAGCTGTCTATTTCCACTAGAATCTATAAACTCATCAATCAAATAGATTAGAGGATTTTTAGTCGAATCACTAAACTCTACTGAGTTGGCGTCTTCAATATTTAGTACATTTCTTGCAAATTCGATGATAGCCAACTGCATACCCAAGCAGATACCCAAAAATGGAATCTGATTGATTCTAGCATACTTTATTGCTTCTATTTTACCTTCTACCCCACGATTCCCAAAACCACCAGCTACCAAAATCCCTTTACAGTTTGCTAGATACTTCTCTGCCCCATCTTCTTCAATCTTTTCACTATCAACCCACTCAATCTTGACTCTAGTATCTAGATTAGCTCCAGCATGTATTAGAGCTTCTGTCAGAGATTTGTAAGACTCTTTAAGGTCTAAATATTTTCCTACAAAAGCGATTTTTGTCTCATTCTTTGGAGTAATAATTTTATTTACTAAGGAGTTCCAGTTATCCATCTTCGGCTCTAGCTCCCCAAGCTCCAACTGTTCAGAAATTGGTCTTAAAATATCTTGTCGAAGAAAATTTATTGGTACACGGTAGATTGTCATAGCATCTACAGCCTCAATCACACTCTCAGGCTCTACATCACAGCTAATTGCTATTTTTTCTTTAAGAGCTTTTGGAATTGGCTGTTCTGCTCTTAAAATAATCATATGAGGTGAAATCCCAATTCTCCTAAGCTCTTGGACTGAGTGTTGGGTAGGTTTAGTCTTCAGCTCTCCTGCTGCTTTGATGTAAGGGAGTAAAGTCACATGAATATTCATCACATTTTTGCGACCAAAGTCATGCTTCATCTGCCTAAAAGTCTCAAGAAAAGGCAACCCTTCAATATCTCCAATAGTCCCTCCAAGCTCAACAATCAAAATATCTTTACCCTCACCTGCTAGAATAATTCTCTGCTTTATCTCATCGACAATGTGAGGAACTACTTGGATAGTTTTGCCAAGATATTCACCCTTTCTCTCTTTTTCGATGACAGATTTATATATTTGACCTGTTGTAAAGTTATTTTTTTTGGTCAAAGATGTATCCAAAAATCTCTCATAATGCCCCAAATCTAAATCTGTTTCGGCTCCATCTTTGGTAACAAATACCTCTCCATGTTCGAGTGGACTCATAGTTCCTGGATCTACATTGATGTATGGGTCAAGTTTCAAAACTCCCACTCTAACTCCAGAGGATTTTAGCAGTACTCCAATGCTTGCTGCTGTAATTCCTTTGCCAAGAGAGCTTAATACTCCACCTGTGATAAAAATATACTTTGTCTTAGTCTCTTTACTCATTCTAAATCATCCTTTTTAGGCTACTATTGGCATAATTACTGTGACAAAATCTCCATCTTTTACGATAAAAGGGAGGGTAGAGCTATTGATTCCAATCTCAAACTCTTCACTGTCAATATTATTCAAAAAATCTAAAAGATATCTGCTGTTTAGAGATATCTCCACCTCTTCATCTAGTCCAGTATCCAAATCTATCTCTGTTTTTGCTTCGATATTATCAATCGATAGAGAGCTAAATTTTACCAACTCTTTGCTAAATGAGATTTTTATATCATGAGAGATTGTTGTTACCATTTTGATAGAATCAATCATCTCTTTTTTTGGAAGCCTAAATTCATATTTTGGATTTAGAGGGATGATTCTCTCATAATCTGGAAATCTTCCATTAATAAGCCTAGTAAAAAAGAGCATATTTTGCTCTTTTACCATCAAAGTAGTCTCATCATACAAAATCTCTATTTCATCTAAAAATAGCTTTTGAAGTTCGAGTATAGCCTTTTTTGGGATGATAATCTCCAGCTCTTGAGTAGATGGCTTATTAATTGTAGCTATAGACATTCTTCTAGTATCAGTTGCTACTATTTCTGTTTTTTCTAAATCAATATTTATCAAAGCACCGTTTAACTCATATTTTGGATTGTTTGTATCAATTGATGGAGTAATTTTTTTAAAATTTTTGATTAGAAGTGCAGAGTCTAGAGATATTTTTGGTCTATTTTCTGCTTTTGGAAACTCTGGAAACTCATCTGGATTAAATATTGGTAGTTTGAAGCTTGAGTGCTTCTGTTTTATCTCTATTACCTCATCATTTAAAAAAAAATTTATCTCCCCATTTTTTAGTGTCCTAATAATATCCAAAATTTTTTTACCATTTGCTGTAAATTTACCCTCAGAAAAGACTTCAAATTCATCACTTTTAATCTCCAAACCAATTTCAGTATCAGTAGCTTTTATTGTAGATTCTTGATTTGAGATTTCAAAAAGTATATGAGATGTAATCTGGCTTGTATCTTTCTTCTCTAAAAAAGGTTGAAGGCTTATCAATATTAATTCAATTGACTGCTTTTGGATTCTAAACTCCATATGATTTTTTCTCCTTTTTTCTTTTATCTTTATCAAAAAATAATTGGTAGTATACCATGTCAATTAGCTTGCTGAGCATAGTAAACTCATAGGTTTTGTATAAAAAATTGATTTGAGACTGTTAGGATGCTACAATCAATCTTAGAAAAAATTAGATATGGCTAAAGTCTATTGACAAAGACCATGAAAATAACTCTTTTAAGGACTCTTTATGATAGTTTTGGGAATTGACCCAGGAAGTAAAAATTTGGGCTATGGAGTAATTTCAAACTCCCAAGGAGTGATAAAATTATTAGAAGCTGGAGTGATAAAGATAAAACCCACATCTTTGGATGAGCAGATTTTAGAGATTGATTTAGCTTTAGATGAGATTTTTGAGAGATTTGAAATTGATGAGGTAGCAATAGAGAATATATTTTTTGCTCACAATCCAAAAAGTGTTCTTAAACTTGCTCAAATACGAGGAGCCATTCTTCTTAAAGTAATGCAAAATATTAAAAACTTTTCAGAGTATTCTCCTCTGGAGGTTAAAAGATCAGTCGTAGGTAATGGAAAAGCTTCAAAGGAGCAAGTAGAGTTTATGATTCGAAGGATTTTAGGAATCAAAAATGAGATAAAACCTCTTGATATTAGTGATGCTTTAGCTGTCGCTTTTACACATATCCAAAGAAGTTAATCGATGAGTTTGCTTATATTTAGAGCTAGTATTTAAAAACTAAGGTTGACAAGAAAAAGTTATTATAATAAAATATATCTTTATTAAGAAATTGTTAATGCCAAACCTATCGCGAGGTGGGGACGGAAAGCCACGGGACTCTCCGAGTTAGCCGGGTTGCCTTTTTTTAGCAGAAGGTTGGGACGACGACCTTCGGCATAGGAGATGTAAGACCTTTAATAAAAGACAATCTCCGTTTTAAAACCAGAATCCCCTTGATTTATCATTTATCAATGGGGAGTTCGTCAATGTTCTCCTATTTTGCTTTATGTTTGGCTTTTTGTTAGAAGGATAAACATGAACAAAATCGGTATAGGTCTTTTTATATCTTTTGTGATTTCTTTGCTATTTTTTAATGGTCATGAAGTCTCTTCAGATTTGAGAGCATCAACTTTAATAGTCAAAAAAAGTGAAGTAGATAATATTAGCTCAAAAGTCGAACTTAAAAAAAAGAGTGGTTTTATAGTTTTGAGAAAATCTATATTCACTACAACAGTAAACTCTACTGAAAATGATGCTCAAGAGAGTAGTGAAGGTAGAGTCAATACAAAAAGTGGAAATATCTATCTTGCAGAGTACTGTGGTATTCCTCAAATTGCTGGAATTAGATTTGAAGAGGTAATGGTTCCAAGAGGTGCAACTATTAAAAGAGCTTATATTCAATTTGTAGCAAATAGTTCTTCAGATGATAGTTCAAGTTTGACCATTAATATAGAAAATCATCCAGAACCTAGTGAGTTTAAAGAGGAGTATTTTGATTTAAGCGATAGAAAGGTTTTGGATAAAAAGGTAGTTTGGAAACCAAAATTTTGGGAAGTTTTAGGTGAAAACTCTAGTCAATACTCCACAGCTGATTTGAGTCAACTAATTATTGGTATAGTCAGTCAAGAGGAGTGGAAGAGTGGAAATCCAATGGTTTTTTTAATCTCTGGAGAAGGTTGTAAGATTGCCAAGTCTTTTGATGCTAATCCACAATATGCTCCTAAACTTTACATAGAATATGAAGCTCCCTATTAATAGAGTCTCCAAAACTGTGAGAGTGTAAATATAAAATATAAAAAAGATTTTAAGAAGTGATACTCTCTTGAAAAATCTCTTTTAATTTGCTACACTCTCTTTGCATTTTATTAAGCAAATTAACTAAGGAGAATTTCAATATGAAAAAAATCTTTCTTGCATTGGCAATTGGTGTAATGTCACTACTAGCACTCAATCCACAAACAGCTACACTTGAGGAACTTATGCAAATCAAAGGAATCGGAGAGGTAAAAGCTAGAGCGATTTTAGATTATCGAAAAAAGCATAAAATAAAAAGTATTGAAGACCTCAAGCAAGTCCCAGGAATTGGTGAAGAGTTGGCAAAAAATATCTATAAAGATATTAAAAATGCTACTCCAAAAAAAGCAACTAAAAGCTCTACAGCTAAAAAGACAAAAAGTCCAGCAAACGCTACTTTAGTAGAGAGTAAAGTAAAAGCATCTAAAAAAACGGCTTCAACAGCTACAAAAAAGGCAGAAACAAAAGCAAAAGCGACTAAAACAGCTGTCAAAAAAGAGGCAAAAACAGCGCAAGCTACAGCCAAAAAAGCAACTTCAACAGCTACAAAAAAAGTAGAAACAAAAGCAAAGGCGACTAAAACGGCTGTCAAAAAAGAGGCTACAAAAGCTATCAAAAAAGCTACAACTACAGAAGCTACAAAGAAATAAGATTCTGAGCTTCAAACTCTCCCCAAAAACTTTTTTGGGGTAGCTTATACCATTATATTGATATCTTGAATAATCTTCTCTACTACTGTTTTATCTTTTGGAAGCTTTATTTTTGATTTTTCCCACTCAAAATCTTTATCAGAAATTGGTAGCTTACCTCTATCATAAATCCTAATATTTTGGGCATCATCTCTGACAGTAATCACTTCATTGGCATTTATGATGTGTGGAGAAAAAGGAATCTCCAAATATCCATTTTTAATAGTATTTAGGACTTTTCTCCAGAGAGTATCTGCATTATCATTAAAGATGGCTTCCATTACACTATTTACCATCGATGTAAGATGAGCCTCTTCCTCTTCATCTGAGATTTGGGGAAGACCTTGAAGAATATTAAGAGTATACTGCACACTAGAGACAGCTTGAGCATTTGCCTCTTTTGTAGGAATCCCAAAAGCCTCATTTCTAGTTTTTGTAATGATTTTATCGGCTCCTACCATGGAAGCAATTACTGTTGATGTAGTAATCAATGCATCTGAATAGACTTTGTTGTATGGAAATGCCCCCATCCACTGATGGTAGACTAAATGAATTGATGCATCCCCAAATCCGAAGCGATTAGCATACTCTCTTGCTAACTTTTTTAGAACATTTGCCGTAACTATATCTTGAATTATTGAGCCAGTTTGAGAGAAACTCACAGAAAAAGATTTGACTCCCTCCTCCAGAGAAAGAAGCATCTCGATAAGTTGAATCACAATTACAATCACAGGTGGCTGAAGTGTAGCACTTAATGGACCAAATGATTCTCTATTGATTGGTTCATTGAGTTTGGAATAAAGAGCGCAAACCTTTTCTACATATTTCCAGTATAAGAAAGCTTTGTCAAGTGGAAAGTTTTTAGAATATGGCAAAAGATAAGTGATTGGACCACCCTCAATCTCAAAAATCCCACTCGCAAGAGCCACTTCAACAAGCAATCTAGCATCTGGAGTACCGTGTCGTAGACTTACAGGTCTATTAAAGTGAGTAATCATCTTTCTTGTGGTTCTATAACCGTGGATTATAAGTGGATAACCATTTAACATATCAATATCACTCTCTTCAGAGAGTTCTAACATCTTTTTGGCTGTAGCATAATCATTTAATCTAGTGTTTGAATCGATTGTCAAAGGTAGTACATCTACACCAGCTTTTATAAACTCTTCATAAAGTTTAAAAACCTTTTCATAGGTCGGGAAACCACCTCGAGGCTGGACTTGCATCTTGGAGCTAGTGGCAAATCTATGGGAGATAAAAAGCTCTTTACTAGCTCCTTTTATAAACTCTTCTATCTCATCAAAATCAAACTTCTCTACAAACTCATTATTTGTGATTGCTTCTCTCTCTTTTTGTAAAAGACTCATACTCTCCTCTTCTTTGAGATAAACTCCTCTAAAATATTTAACCCTTCATTTAAATCAACTTGATGAAATACTAAATCAAAACCAAAATTTTGAAACTTGGGGATAATCTCTGTTGGATTCATCTCCCCAACTCCTAAATTTCCTCCAATTACAAAGGTAATATCTCTCTTGAAATTATAAGATTTTTTAAGATATTTCAAGTCTCTACACCACCCTTCTGCCTCTCCATTTAATGAAGAGATTAATAAAATATCACTATCAGTTTCTACTACAGCATCTAAAAACTCTTCTAAGTAAGTATTTACTCCCAGATTAAAGACTTCAAATCCTCTTTCATTTAAAGCAATCTCTAGTAGCCGATTAGCGACAACATGAATATCGTTTCCTATTACCCCAATTACAATCTTTTTTCCCATCTTTGGCTCAATCTTAATACTCTGGAGATTTGAAATCCATTATTTTTACGCCACTTGAGAGAGTTTTTAAGCGTCTTTGAGTCTCACTACTATTAATATCTACACTATCAAACCATCCTACATTGTTTAATTTTTGAAGACTTCCCACATCAGAGTCAAAAAATTGATCCCATTCATCACTTGGCAAAAGTTGATTTGCTACAAACTTAGCTCTCTCTTTGACCGATTCTGAAGCTATTCTATTTCTCTCACCCCATCCTACAGTATAAGATGAATCTTTTGAAAGAAAAGCTACATCTCTTTCTACTTGAAAGTTTTTTTTCATCATCGTAGCCTCAAATAGCATTGCAAAATCTTCAAACCTATTATTAAATCCATACAGATCATCCGCCCCATCTGATTCAAACTTTTTCCCTACATCTGCTGAGGTTAGAGCATTTAATCTCTCTGTGGAAGGATCCCCTCTGTACAAAACTCCTGCTAAACTTTTCAAGTCGGCATCCTTTAGAGGATATTTATCATTTAACAGTGCTGATGGAGATTGATCAATAAACTCTTCAAGAGCATCTCCAATCTTTTTATTTTTGTCAGCTTTATCTATATTTGCTACAAAATCGTTAGCATGGGCTAACTCATGATAAAGAAGCCTTGCAAGAGAGAGTTTTATATCTTCTGGAGTTCTTGTCTTTCCACTATCTATGGAGTATGATTTATAAGCATAATCATTTTCTTTTATATACCTCCAAGCAGGAATAAACTGCAAACTTTTTCCATAATTACTTCTATAATCCTCTTTTTCTAAGATTGTTTTTGCTTCCTCAGGAGTAAACCAAAAATATCTAGGATCTAAATAGATTGCACCAGTAGATGGACTATAATAAGATGGAATTATATCTTTGCTAATTACAATGGCAGTTACTGCTCCAAAAAGCTTTTTGATATCTTCTGGAAGATGATCTAACATTATAGAAAAATTATCACCCATCCACTTATCACTTACTACAAGCCTTTCTAAAATCTGCTCCTTTGTTGGGGTAAAATCTGAGACTCTTTTTAGAGATCTAGCATCTGATGAAGTACTGCTTAATGCAATAATTGGCAAAGTATCGAGTGAACACCCTGCATTATAGGTACTTTTTGCAACACATCCAACAATTACTTCACTATATTTACTATCTTTGTCATAGACATCTATAATATTTTTTGTGGGTGTCTCTACATTATTGGTAGAGTATTTACTACTATCTCCACCTCCACATCCAGCAATCAAAAAAAGTGTTACTGTTGTCAAAAGTATATTTAAATTTAATCTTCTTGTTATCATTTTATCTCCTAATTTTCTTCTAAAATCATTTTTATAGCTTCGCTACAACAAAACAGACCAAAACTTCCTGTCACTCCCACAAATGAACCCATCTCCTTAACCCTTGGGGTTTCTGTGGAGAAAACGACTCTAAAATTTTTATTAAACCGCTCTTTTTTTAGCCTCTCTCTAACTCTTCTAGCTAAAGCATCTGTGTGAGTTTTCCAGATTGTAGAGACCTCTATTTTAGAGCTATCGATTCTACGCCCAGCCCCTAGTGCCATTATCAATTTTTTGTGGACTCTTTTTGCCAAAGCTACTTTTACTACGATATCGTCCACAGCATCAATTATAACATCAAACTCTCCAAAATTGAAACTCTCTACCCAATTTATATCTATCTTTTGGGATATAGGCTCTACTCCTGGATAAATTGATGCTAAATATTTGACTTTTGACTCTCCTAAAGCTTCTGAGCCAATCTGTCTATTTTGATTGCTTTGCTCAAATCTATCATAATCTACTATGACTATTTTGCCTACACCACTTCGATAGAGACAATCTATAGCAAATCCCCCAACTCCTCCAGCACCTAGGATTAGTACTTTTGCATTTTGTAGTTTGGCAAAGTCATCTTTTAGAAGTAATTTTACTCTATCAAATCTCAAATCCAACTCTCTAAACTAGAAATATCATCATAACTTGTTAAGTCAAGATGTACAGGTGTAATTGAGACAAAATTTTTACTAATAGCCTCAAAGTCACTCACAAGTCCATTCTTTTTTGTCTCAATCCACTCAAGCTTTGGAAGACCAATCCAAAAATACTCTTTACCTCTTGGATTTAAATGACTCCATGCATCTGTACCATAGACTTTTTTACCCGCATAAGTGACTTTGATTCCGTTGCAATCTTCTGGATTGACTGGTGGAATATTGATATTTAATAGTTTTCTATCGCCAAGGGGAAAATCTCTATTTTTGATTGCTGTAGCTATTTTTAAAATAGTCTCTTTTGCTAGTTTATACTCTAGTTTTTCGATATTTTGACATTGATTGTTGCATACTTGAGAGATAGCCACTGCTGGGATTGAGTGGACTACTGCCTCCATTGCTCCTGCTACTGTTCCAGAATAGGTAATATCTTCTCCCATGTTTGCACCTTTATTAATCCCAGAGACTACCAAATCTGGTTTTTTGTCTGGGAAAAGTTTGTGTAGTGCTAAAATAATACAATCAGATGGTGTCCCATCATCCAAACGGTAAAAATCATCTTCTATTTCTACAAAGCAAAGTGGCTTCGTCAAGGTCAAGGAGTGAGAGCAAGCCGACTTCTCAGTAGATGGAGCTACGACTGTGACTCTAGCAATCTCTTCTAAAGCCTCTTTTAGAGCCAAAAGTCCTTTAGCATCAAAACCATCATCATTTGTCAAAAGAATATGAAAGTCACTTTTTGGCATTACATCTTCCCTTTTAGACGAAGCTTGGGGCATCATTTGAAAAGAGTATTAAATCCCCCTCAAAAGTCTCTTTTGCTAAAAACTCCTGAAGCTTTGATTTGTCTAGTAGCTCCACAAACTTATCACTATTTACAAATCTTTTAAAGGTCTCCAAGTTCAAAGCAGAAGTAACTACCACCAAATCAAACACCTCATCAGCCCTTTTTGCTACTTGTTCATTGAGCTTGTCATCTGCTTCTACTAGTCCAGGAGTAATTAATACTTTTCTGCCACTCCATTGACTACAAAGCTCAAAAGATGTCAAAACCCCATCAATATTACCATTGAAACTATCATCAAGAATCAGCTTACCTCCTGCATCGATTCTTTGGAGTCGATGAGGTGTAGGCTCAATCTCTTCAATCGCTTTTTGAATAGTTTTTGTCTCGATGCCAAGCTCTCTTGAGACCAAAACAGCCACTCCCAAATTGGTAGCATTAAACTCTCCTAATGCTCTAGAACAGTATCTCACACCATCTAGAGTAAAACAGGTCTTTTCTAAAGTTGACTCAATATTTTCAATCTCATCTCCAAAAACGACTATATTTTTACTGTCTGGCTTGATATTTGCACTTTTATGCACCCACGCCTTTTTGAGCCTTGGACTCTTTAAAATCTCCATTTTTGTATCTCTAATATTTTCTAGAGTCTTAAAATATTCAATATGTGCTGGACCAATCTTCCCTACAACTACATAGTGTGGCTTGACAAACTCTGTAATCTCTAAAATATCTCCTTTTCCTCTTGCTCCCATCTCCACTATGTAGATTTGAGTATCATCTGGGAGAGAGTCATTGATATCTTTCATAACACCACCTAAGGTATTTACAGACCTTGGGGTAGCATAAGTTTTATACTTTTTAGAGAGTACTTTTGCTAAATAGTTTTTGATACTAGTTTTACCATAGCTTGCGGTTACACCAATGATAATCAAGTTATTCATGGAGTCTAATCTCTTAAGAGCTTTTCTCTTAAAGCCATTAAAGAGTATCTTTTCTATTATATTTGAGACTAAAAATGCCAAAAGAAGAGGCAAAAAGAGGAGATAAGTTTTGAAGGTAAAAAGTAGAAAAATCCCAAAAAATATCAAAGCCCCAAAAAATCTTTTGACCCTTCCTGTAAATACTAGCTTTTTGTCTACTCCTCTAAACCAGATAAAAAATAGTACAACATAAATAGCGCTTACTATAAAACCATATTTTTTATCGCTCACACCCATTACAAAGTCATAACTAAGTAGAGGAATATAAAAGTAGACAATATTCCACCAAGATTTTGTGTGGTTGAATATGACCCTTTCTAATTTGTAGCTGTACCACTGAAGAGTAGTGATTATGTAGTAGCCCAGCAGCAAAAGCGCTACAAAGTAGCCTACAATATTTAAAATTTCCATATCAAATTATCCTCTATTTACAGTTTTTTTCGATTGTTGTTGCTATAAATTTATTTTGTTTCAAAAAGAAGAAGTGGTCACCCTCTAGCTCAAAAAGCTGAGAATCTCTTATTAAAGAGTCGATTTTTTTTGCAGTCCAAAGAGGTGTAGCAGTATCAGCCTTACCCCAAAACAGTAGTGCTTTACCTGTGACTTTGGAGAAGTTGTCTTCAAAATCTTCATTGACTACATATTTAAAGGTCTCATACATTCCTGGATTCATATTTTTAGCATCATCACTAACAAAAAGTGAGCGAAGCTTAGAGACTCCAAAAACTTTGAAGATTTTAAAGATTGCTATTTTCAATTTTATACTCAAGGGTTTTGGTACCAAGACTCCAGCAGAAGAGAGAAGGACTAAACACTTAGGATTAAGAAGAGTAGCGACTTTCCCACCAAAAGAGTGACCCACAACTATATCTAAAGAAATATTTAAGCTATCCAAAAAAGTTTGGATTATCTTTGCATAATCGTAGGTGGAGAGAAACTTATCATTTGGACTCCTTCCAAATCCAGGCATATCAATATAAATATGGGTAAAATCTACCAACTCTTTGCCAAAAGCTTGCTTCATAATCTCTTTGTTACTTCCCCAGCCATGCAAAAAGATTATATACTTTTTTTTGTTAGGGTTGAGAATCTCATAAGAGATTTCAAACTCCCTCTCCCCAAAACGACATAGCCTACTAGCCATCTATTAACGGCTCCTTTTTAGTTTCATCAAGCTATCAAATCCATAAACATCAGGGAAGTATTTAATCGCTCCTTTATCGTTGACAAAAGCGGTAAAGTATCCAATATGCACAGGAATTGGCTTTTTGAGATTTACATATTTTAATTTATTTGAAGCCCTAAACGCATCCACTTCTGGTTTGCCAACCACTAAGTATCCGCTATTTGCTAAAAAGTCTAGCATCATGATTGGTTTTGAGAGTCTTATACACCCGTGACTGTAGGCTCTAAAACTTCTTTTAAACAATGCTCTAGCATTTGTGTCATGCATATAGACTGAGTGTTTGTTTGGAAACATAAATTTAACTCTTCCAAGAGCATTTGTTTTTGATGGTAGTTGAATAATTTTATAAGGGATTGCTTTCTTTTGATACTCCGGGGAGAGATACTTTTTCCAATTGATTTTTCTTGGGTCGATAGGCTTTTCATCAAGATTATAACTTTTCAAAACAATCATATTTTTTTGCTTGAGAAAGTTTCTATTTTTGATAATCTTTGGAATCTCCTCTCGTCTTGCGATATTATCTGGTACATTCCAGGTAGGATTTAGCACTACATACTTCATCTTTGAACTAAATATTGGTGTTTGCCAATCTTTTTTACCCACGACCACTGGAAAACTAAATCTTGTTTTACCATTTTCTACAAATCTAACTACAAATTCAGGGACATTAATAAGAAAATATGTACTCCAACCACTATCTTTCATCACTTTGCTACGCTCAAGACTCATTCGAATCTTTTTCATATTTCCTTTTGAGCCATCACCCCTTTTGTAGCGAGAAAGTAGTCTCTTAAATTGAGGATTTTTAGGAATATAAGGAGATAGAAGCTTTTTAATCGGTGTTCCATTTTGCAATTTGGAGATAATAGAAGCATTTGAGACATCTTGTAGATAAAATGTATAACTTGTATGAATCTTTTTCTCTTGCTTTTGCCTCTCTATGGCTTTAAATGAATCTCTATCGATACAGCTATTTGCCAAATTATCTACATAGCCGACAAGAAGTTTTGTTAAAATCTTACTATCTTTTGTATTTTGATACTGCTTGTAGAGTCCTTCTAATCCACACAAAGAGGCATACTTATCTTTTGCCAAGATTGCCTCAAAATCTCTTTTTTGACTATCTCTCCACCCTTGAGCATCACTAAGTCCTAAACTTTTTGTAGAGATACAACCACTCAATAAAAGAGCAGTAATAATCCCAAAATAGTAAATTCTCTTTTTCACATCCTTGCCTTAGTAAAAAATATTTAGGTATTTTAACACAAAGTTAATATTAAATAGATATAAAGTACTGTTTTTGTTAACCATTTTCTATTTTGAAGAAAAAGTCAGTAACAGTTTTTGATATAATCTCATAAAAGTATAGAGTTTTTATCAATTTAATAGGTGAAAAAAATGAAAATTATTGTAAATGGAGAATCCAAAGAGTATGAAAAAAGCTTAACTATTCAAGAGCTTATTGACTCTTTGAAAATTAATGGTAAAGTTATGGCAACAGCTATAAATATGGAAGTAGTTAAAAAAGATAAGTGGAGTACACATCAGATTAAAGATGGTGATAAAGTAGAGTTTTTGCAGTTTGTAGGTGGTGGATGATGATAGTAGCTATTGATGTCGGATTAAAAAGGATTGGAGTAGCAATCTCTCCAGATAAAAAAGTCTCTCTCCCACAGCCTGCAATAATCAGAAAAGGCAGAAGGCAAGCATCAGCTGAAGTATCAAATCTTTTAAAAGAGTTGGAGGCGAAAATTTTGGTGGTTGGGATTCCTCTTGGTGGTAGCACAGAAGATGAGATGAGTAGAAGAATCAGACATTTTGTTTCATTGATTGATACTGAAAATGTAGAGGTCTATTTTCAAGATGAAGCAGGCAGTAGCTTCGAAGCCAAGGAGATAACAAAAGGAGTAATCAAACAAAAAAGAGATGGCAAAATAGACTCAATAGCAGCCTCTCTAATCCTCCAAAGGTGGCTAGATTCTCAAGACTCTTGAAAAAGCCACTTTTGTTGACGAACTCCCCATTGATAAATCAAGGGGATTCTAGCTTTAAAACGGAGATTGCTTTTTATTAAAGGTCTTACATCTCCTATGCCGAAGGTCGTCGTCCCAACCTTTTACTTAAGATTTTTAAGGGAGATAAACTCCCAAAAATCTTTTATCGCCTTATATCCCTACGGCTCTTGTGCTTTAGCACTCTCTTTGAGAAAGCCGAGGGCTTTACGGCGAAAGTTGGTAAATCAAACTTTTAACTCTTTTATGAGGGTAGCTATTGGGTACTCCCCTGCAATTTGAGTCACTTTAGCCTGGTAGCAGTTGCCTACTTCTACATCAAAATCATTTTTATCATTTATTAAAATCTCTCCATCAATCTCTACAGCCCAGCTAAGAGGTCTAGCAGAAAGTAGATATTCATGTTCACTACTTACTCCATCAATTGCTACATCTACTGTTTTATTTAGCATTTTTTGAAGAGATTTACTCTTAGCATCTTTAGCAATCTCTCCTATAATTTTAGTCCTTTCTTCGATAATCTCTAGAGGGAGTTGTTCCATCTCAAAAGCTTTGGTATTTTCCTCATTTGAGTAGGCAAAAACATTGATTCTATCAAACTCAAACTCCTCCAAAAATCTACAAAGCTCATCAAAATCTTTTTGAGTCTCTTGAGGGTGTCCAGCTATGATTGAAGTACGCACAAATGAGTCTTTTTTTTCTCTCATTCTCTGCAAGAGAGCAAGAGTCTGCTCTTTGCCAAATCCTCGTTTCATCACTTTTAGCACATTGGAGCTAATGTGTTGGATTGGCATATCATAATAAGTTTGAAAAATAGAAGAGTCTGCAATCTTATCTATCAACTCTGTGGTCGTTGTGCTTGGATAAAGATATAAAATTCTAGCACTTTTTACTCCAGGGATTAATTCTACTTGTTCAATCAAATCTATCAACCCATCTTTTAACCCCAAATCCCTGCCATAACTAGAGCTATCTTGAGAAATAAAAGAGAAATCACAAAAGCCCTTTTTGGTCAAGCTAGAGACCTCTTTGATAATTGACTCTATTTTTCTAGACTTTAGACGTCCTTTAAAGGATGGAATAGCACAAAATGAGCAGTTTTGATTGCAACCTTCTGCTATTTTTATGTAAGCGTGATAATTTGAGCCAGTAATGACTCTTGGGGCATCTTCACTGATGAGATAGACTTCAGGAGAAAAACTACTCTGCTTAAGAGCAATCAACTCATCAATCCTCTCATAATCTCCAACACCAGTAAAGATATCAATCTCAGGCATTTGAGACTTTAGCTCATTTTGGTATCTTTCACTCAAACAGCCACTCATTACCAGCAAAGAGTCAGCTTTTCTTTGTTGGTGAAGCTCCAAAATAGTAGAGATACTCTCCTCCTTTGCAGCTTCTATAAACCCACAAGTGTTTACGATAATCACATCTGCATTTTCAGGCTTTGAGGTGAGAGTATAATCTTTGAGCCTTCCTAGCATCACCTCACTATCGACTAAGTTTTTGGTACACCCCAAACTGACAAGATGAAGAGTTTTTGACACTATTTTGCTTCTTTTTTCTCTTCAGCTTTTTTTGGAAGCTCAGCCACAATCACACCTCTTAAATCATAAAGCTTGAAGCCTGTTGCTTTATCTTCTGGATATTTTTTAGAAATTGTCTCCTGGACTTTTTTATCCATTTTTGCTGGGTCTCCGTGACACTTGAGGCAGACATCACTAATCAAAAGAGGCTTGTAGACTCTTACCTTTTCTCCAGCATCTACTACGATTGGCTTGGCTTTAAAACTCTTATTTTTTTTATCTTCTAGCATCTTCTCCATAACTTTTATGTCGATTTCATCTGGCTTGTTGTCTAGATTTCTATATTTTAGAGCTGTTCTTCTTACCTTTACTCCTTCTGGAAAATCAGCAGAGATTTTTTTGGCAATTTCTACAGCATTGTTTGCACAAAATTCAGCAGCTTTTGCGCCTGTAGGATCTTCTTTCATTCTCTTTTTGACCTCTACTTTTAGACCTTTGCCAAGCATTTTGATATACTTTACTCCCTCTTTAACGATAGGATTTGGTGTAGCTGGCTGAGCTGGTGTAGCACTCTCATTTGCCATAACAGCAGAAGCTAAAACTGATAAAATCATTAAACTCTTTTTCATACCTTTTTTCTCCGATTTAAAATTTTTGGGAATTATACATAAAAAATTTAATAAAACATTGATAATTTAACTAATCTATAGAAAAATATCAGATTCCTTTTAACTCTTTGACAGCTTCTGGAATACTCTCTTGCCTCATAAAATGCTCACCAACTAAGAAGGCATCAGCCCCAACACTACTTAACTCTTTGACAGTTTCATAATCATTTATTCCACTCTCAGCTACTATAATCTTGTTTTTGGGAATTAGAGGGATTAATTTGTGGCATAGATTCATATCCATCTCAAAAGTTTCTAGATTTCTATGATTGATACCGATAATGTTGGCTCCAGCAAAAATTGCTTTTATTAGATCTGCTTTGTCATGAATCTCTACAAGAGCTTCCATTCCTAGATGGTGAGTATAATCTAAAAGTTCCTTTAGCTCTTTTCTACTAAGTGCTTTTGCAATTAGCAAAACAAAATCAGCACCATAAACCAGAGCCTCTACTAGCTGGTATTTATCAATGATAAAATCTTTGCGAAGAAGAGGCATTGGAACATAGCGTCTAACCATTCCAATAAATTCAATATCACCTTTGAACCAGTGAGGTTCAGTCAAAATTGAGAGTGCATCTGCCCCACCTTTTTCATACTCTTTAGCTATTACAATGGGATCAAAATCCTCTTTTATAATCCCTTTGCTAGGGCTTGCTTTTTTTATTTCAGCAATTATTCGGTGAGGGTTATCTTCAGTTGCCTGGAGCGCTTTTGTCACATCTCTTGGAACAAAAGGGTTAAAAGATAAGCTTCTTCCTAGCCACTCCATCGGATACTCTTGTTTTTTTCTCTCCAAATCCTCTTTGGTCTTTTTTATAATTTCATCTAAAATATCGGCCACTTTTTCTCCTTGAACTAAAACATATCTTGAGTGGAATCAATTTTTTTGTTACACTCTCTGATACTTTCCCAATGAGTTTTCATCTCATTCTCTTTAAGTACTCCCTCTTTGGCTATTACTTTTCTCATAATTTTATAAGCTTCTTTACACTTTCCAAGCTTGTAGAGTCCCCATGCTAAAGAGTCTAAGTAGTAACTATTGTTTGGTTCCTCTTTAAGAGCTTCTTTAACTAGCTCAATTCCTTTTTCTATATTTAAATCATGATCAATTAAAATATAGCCATAATAATTTAAATATAGACTATCTTTTATCCCAAACTCAAGAGCCTCCTCAAAAAGTTTTTGAAATCTTTTGAGTACTTTTGGAGTGATACTCTTTTTCTGGTAGGCATCTTCATAAATCAAAATGGCCTCTTCTGCTAGCCATTTGGGCTCTTTTGTCTCGTCATATCTCTTTTTTGCCAACTCTATAGCCTTTTCAAATTTATCCTCCTCTTTGTAGAGCATATATAAAAGCCCCTCATCTCCTCGATTCTCCTCAAGAAACTTTATTAAGCCTTTATTATCATTGGTATAGAGTGAGAGTGAGACTATTTTATTAAAGAAGTATTTTTGAGGATCTTTTTTATACAAATCCTTATATATTTGAAGAATTTTTTTAAAGTTTTTCTCTTTTGCGTAAAGTTCTATCAGCTTGAAGTAAACAGCAGTCGAAGTATCAGGAAATTTTTTGATATGTTTTCTTATTAATCTAATGGCCTCATCATCATTTTGGAGTCTCTTTTCTAAAATTGAAACAATTTCCATTAATGTTTTATCATTTGGCTCTAGTTGGTAAGCTTTTTTTAGATATTTTATGGCATCTTTATATTTTTTTAGTTCTACTTTGATTGTAGCAATAAGGTTCATATCATCTGCATCATCACTTTTTGAGAGATAAATATCAGCAAACTCCTCAGCTTTTTTCATATCTCCCATTTTTGCATGAAGAGCAATAAGCATTCTAGCTGGAGTCAAATCTTTTAATTTTGGGTGGGAGTGTAGATAGTTTTGAAGCTCTTCAATTACTACCATCTCACCTCCAGAGTACATCATTGCTTCTTTTGAGGCTTGAATTAAATACTCTATCTTTTTTGTCTCATTATAGAGATTCATAAAGTACTCTTGAGATTTTGGATAGTTTGCATCATCTTCACTCAAAATTGCTTTTATAATTTGAACATCTTCTGTTGTATCTTGATACAAATCACCTCCAAAGCCTAAAAAGCCAAAAGACAGTAAAAATATTATAGTTTTTTTCATCTTATTGCAGGACACTCAGCCCTTAACTCCTTTTCATTCTCTTTATCTTTAAAGCTGTCCCAAAATGGATAAGTTCTACACTGTAGCGGTCTTGCTTCGTAGATTTTGCACCCTTTTGAGACCTCATCAAAAAATATACAAGCAAAGTCCCCCTCACCAAGCTCCTTTTCTATCAGAGAGTAGCGATGACCGACCTTTCTTAGATAGATTTTAGCAAAATCTTCTAAACTCATTTCCAACAACTTAGCCATTCTCTCAATCTCAGCATATTTTGCCCAGATGTAGCCACTCTCTCCTCGGCAACAGTTCCCTTCACAAGAGTTACACCCCAGCGGGTCAAATTCAAAATCAAATCCATCTTTTTTTATCATGATTTTCTCCTTAAAAAGACTCCACTTTCGATATGATTTGTGTATGGAAACTGGTCAAAGAGTGCGACTTTCTCAATTTTATGCGTTTTGGTTAGTGTCTGCAAATCTCGCTTTAGAGTCTCAAGACTGCAAGAGATGTAGATGATATTTTGCATTGTAGAAGCGAGATTTAGAGTATCGACATCAAGACCAGCTCTTGGAGGGTCGACTAAAATCGTAGAAAAGTTATAACTTTCCAAATCTATACCTTTTAGTCTGTTAAACTCTCTTACTCCACTAATTGCTTCTGTCATCTCTTTGGAGCTTAGTCTAGCAAACTCAATATTTTCTACACCGTTCAACTTTAAGTTGATTTTTGCGTTCTTTATTGATGCTTTGCTGATTTCTGTAGCTAAAACCCTCTCAAACTCTCTACTCAAAGGAATTGTAAAGTTCCCAAGTCCACAGTAAGTCTCCAGCAAATCGCCTCTTTTTATCTCTTTTGCTCTCTCTCTAGCCCAAGTTAGCATTTTGGCATTTACAAAAGGGTTTGGTTGGGTGAAACCTCCCTCAAAGTGGTGATAAACAAACTCTTCCTCGCCAACCACTACCGACTCTCTTATAAATTCTCTTGAGATTATGACTTTCTGTTTTCTGCTTCTGCCAATTACGGAGATTTTGAGGCTATTTTCTAGTTTTTTGGCTTCATTTTCCCACTCTTTGCCAAGCTTCCTATGGTAGAGCATCACTAGCAGAGTCTCCCCAGCTAAACCACTCAAAAACTCCACCCCAAAGAGTTTGGTCTTTAACTCTTTTGAGCTATTTATCGCCTCAAGAAGTGGAGTAAAAATCTCCTCAATCGGTTTAATCACTTTTGGGCAATCCTCCACCAAAACTACTCCATCTTTTGAAGCATTTCCCATCGCATAAAAGTACTCTTGCTCCTTGTGCCAAATCCGAAACTCTGCTCTTGCTCGGTAGTGGCTACTTGGGGAGTCAAAAGCTTCAATCTCTCCAATATCAAACTCCCCTAGAGCCTCTTTTTGACTCTTTATTTTCTGCTCCAACTGCTCATCGTAAGAGAGAGAGTAGAGGCTACAGCTCCCACACTCTCCAAAATAGTTACACTCCATCTAAACCCTTTTTGGATATAATTGGCTCTAATATTAATTGCAGATTATAGCCAAAAGGTTTTTGAAAATGAGTTTAAGCGTAGTAGTCTTAGGTGCAGGTCAAGGGAGCAGAATGAAATCGACCACTCCTAAAGTTTTGCACAAAATTTCAGATAAAGAGATGATTTTTTACCCAATCGAAGCCTCAAAAGAGTTCTCCGACGATATTACAGTAGTTTTGTATCATCAGTTTGAGAGGGTAAGAGATACAGTTTTGGGCAAATTTCCAGATGTCAATATCCACAAACAAGATGCCCAGAATTTCCCTGGAACTGGTGGAGCTTTGAGAGGGATTGAGTATAAAAATGAGAGAGTCTTAATCCTAAATGGGGATATGCCTCTTGTTACAAAAAGCTCTCTTGAGGGACTTATAAACTCTACAGCCGATATTGCGATGAGTGTAATTAGGCTAGAAAATCCAGCAGGTTATGGGCGAGTGGTAATTGATAACAACCAAGTCCAAAAAATCGTTGAAGAGAAAGATTGCACTCCAGAGCAGAAATCAATAAACACCGTAAATGCAGGAGTTTACTGTGTAAAAGCCGAACTTCTAGAAAAGTATATTCCACTTCTTAAAAATGATAATGCCCAAGAGGAGTATTATCTGACAGATATTATCAAAATGGCTGTTGATGAGGGCAGAACTATTGAGCCAATTTTTGTAGATGAGGAGGAGTTTAAGGGGGTTAATTCCAAGTTTGATTTAGCCGTAGCTGAGGAGATTATGCAAAATAGGATTAAAAAATCTTTGATGATGCAAGGTGTTAAAATGAGTCTGCCAAGCACGATTTTTATCTCTGCTGATGCTACTTTTGAAGAGGAGTGTGAGCTAGGAAGTGGAGTTGTGATTTTGGGTAGTAGTCAGATAAAAGCCTCTCAAATCAAATCAAACTCTGTAGTAGAAGATGCCAAAATTATAAACTCCTCAATTGGACCAATGGCAAGAATCCGTCCAAAAACTAAAATCTACGATTCACACATCGGCAACTTTGTCGAAGTCAAAAACTCTACCCTCCAAGGTGTAAAGGCTGGACATTTGAGCTATTTGGGAGATAGTCAAATCGACGAGGGGACAAATATTGGAGCTGGAGTAATCACCTGCAACTACGACGGCAAAGCAAAATACCAAACAAAAATCGGCAAAAATGTCTTCGTAGGAAGCGATAGCCAAATCGTAGCTCCTGTGGTAATCGAAGATGATGTAATAATTGGAGCTGGAAGCACAATTACCAAAGATGTCCCAAAAGGTTCTCTTGCACTCTCTCGGACACCGATGAAAATCGTCAAAGATTTTTTCTATAAATTTTTTGGGAAGAAGTAGATGCAACTGATAAATCTCTCTGGCAAAAAGATAGTCGTCGCAGTTACTGGAAGTATCGCAATTTATAAAGCTTGTGAATTGGTGAGGCTCTTTGTCAAGTCTGAAGCAACGGTGCAAGTGGTGATGAGTCCAAGTGCTACGAAGTTTATTTCGCCTCTGACTTTTGAGGCTCTTACTCGCCAAAAGGTTCTCACAGATAGTAGCGAAGATTGGAGTAGTAGTCTAAATCATATCGATATTGTTCGTGGGATTGATGCTTTTGTGGTCGCTCCTGCTACGGCTAATACTATAAATAAACTTGCAAAAGGGATTGCTGATAATATTCTACTTCAATCTGCTCTGGCAAACTCTGCTCCTGTAGTTGTCGCACCTTCAGCTAATACTAAAATGCTCCAAAACCACTACACTCAAGGCTCTCTAAAAATGCTAAATGTAAATGATGTAGTAATTGTCGCTTCGCAGTCAAAAGAACTCGCTTGTGGGGATTTTGGAGATGGGGCATTGGCAGAGCCTAAAGAGATTTATATCCAGAGTGCTAGAGCAATCTTGAAAGAGGAGTTTTGGGAGAATAGAAAGGTAGTAGTTACAGGTGGAGGCACAAGAGAAGCTATCGATGAGGTGCGATTTATCAGTAACCACTCCAGCGGAAAGATGGCAAATGCTCTGTCTCTTGCACTCTACCTAAAAGGTGCTGATGTCTGCTTGGTTACGACCAAACTAAACCGAAATGAAATCCCTCAAAATATCCACACAATCGAGGTGGAGTCTGCTCTGGATATGCTTGAATATACGAGTGAGTGCCTCAGAATCGCCAAAAAAGGGAAAATCTCAAAAGCTTCGATGAACAACCCAAAAGCTGTGGAGATTATTAAGAAGAGACCTTTTTTGTTTATGGCTTCAGCTGTGGGGGATTATCGCCCAAAATTCCAGCAAGATGGTAAACTGAAAAAATCTCAGCTTGGCTCGGAGTGGAGCTTGGAGCTTACCCAAAACCCAGATATTCTAAAGACAATCGATAAAAATGAAATTTGTGTGGTTGGTTTTAAAGCTGAGATGGATGAAAAAAACGGCTTTGAGAATGCAAAAAGATTAATTGAGGAAAAAGGTGTAAATGGAGTCTGCTATAATCTTTTAAGTGGAAAAGAGAGTTTTGGGACAACTACCCATGAAGTTACATTTATCACAAAAGATAGCTCAAAACCACTTCCAAAGAGTGATAAGTTGAGTTTAGCTTTTGAGATAATCAAAGAGGCTAAGGGATTAGATTGTGGCTAATGAGCTAAAACATTTGGCAATAATTATGGATGGAAATGGTAGGTGGGCTAAGAGTAAAGGGTTAAAAAGGATAAAAGGACATGAAAGAGGTGCTGAAGTAGTCAAAGAAATTACCACTTTTTGCTCAAATCATCCAGAAATCCAGACTTTAACACTCTACGCTTTTAGCACGGAGAATTGGAAACGACCAAAATTAGAGGTGGATTATCTGATGCACCTTTTACAAAAATATATAGTCAGTGAGCGACCAACTTATATGGAAAATGGTGTGAAGTTTGAAGTAATTGGCAATATTAGTAGATTTTCTTCTAAGCTTCAAGATGTAATCAACCAGACAAGAGAACTCACTAAAAATAATAGCTCTCTTACCCAAGTTTTGGCTCTAAATTACGGCTCAAGAGATGAGATTGTCAGGGCAGTAAATAGAGTGATAAAAAGTGGTGATGAGGTAACAGAAGAGAGCCTCTCAAATGCTTTAGACTCTCCCTACAGTGATATTGATTTGATGATACGCACAAGCGGAGAGCAGAGATTATCAAACTTTCTGCTCTGGCAATTGAGCTATGCAGAACTCTTTTTTACTGATACATTTTGGCCAGATTTTAATGCGTTAGAACTAGAAAGTATAATCAATAGTTATAAAAATAGAGAGAGAAAATTTGGGGGTATTTAGTGGATTTTTTTGCAATTTTAATTATTTTTCTGTTTGGTACAAGTGTGGGGTCATTTCTAAATGTAGTAATTCATAGGATTCCATTAGGAGAGAGTATTGTATTTCCAGCTTCTCACTGCCCAAAATGTGGTAATAATCTTAAGTGGTACCATAATATTCCTCTATTTTCTTGGCTCTTTTTGGGCGGTAAGTGTGCATTCTGCAAGGAGAAAATATCACCTAGATATCCAATTATTGAGCTTTTAAATGGGCTTTTGTGGGTAGTAATATTTTTGAAGCTAGGTTTTGTCTGGTATCTTCCTTTTGTTATGGCAAGTTTTAGTGCTTTGCTTGCTCTTAGTGCAATTGACTTTGAGTATTTTGCCGTGCCAGATTCTGTAAATTTCTTTGCTTTGGTAATGGCACTAATTAATCCAAAAATTCTAAATTTGGATTTGACAAATCCTGCCATCAATGCTTTAATCGCAGCTGGTGGGCTTTGGTTGATTGGTTTTTTGACCTCAAAAATGGCTAAAAAAGAGGCAATGGGTGGAGCTGATGTAATCGTAGCAGGAACGATGGCAGCACTTCTTGGGCTGGGAGGCTTCTTTGTAGCACTCTTTATCTCTGCACTCCTTGCGATGATACCCTCACTCCTTGCAAAAAATACGATGGTACCTTTTGTACCATTTTTATCGATGGGGACGCTGATTGTATTTCTTTATGATAATCAGATTATGCAGTTGGTCAAGAGCTTGATTTATGGATAGAACCAAAAGATATCTTATTAGCACTTTTGCTAAGACTTATCTACTTGTTTTTATCCCTTTTATGATGATAGTCTCATTGGTTTTTATCATCCAAATATCTGTACTCTCCTCCAAAATCGACCTAAAGGCTGAGGAGCTTATTCAATTTTTTGGATATATGGTACCAAATATCTTTTTTTATACTATTCCTTTCTCTTTTATGGCTGCACTTGCTAGTACATTTACTAGACTTTCTGAAGAGAGTGAGCTTGTAGCAATCTTTGCTCTTGGTCACTCCCCTGGTAAACTTTTGCGTTATATGCTTCCTGTGGCAGTTTTATTTACTATTTTGCTATTTGTTTTGTCAATTATGCTTTTTCCTCAGATGAAACAGAAGATGAACAACTTCAAAAAGAATAAAATAGCCCAAGCCACACTAAATATTTCACCAAATAAGCTTAGCCAAACTTTTGGAGATTATAGTGTCTATGTCAAATCAAAAGATGGCAATAGATATAAAAATATGGTTCTTTTTCATAAAGATAAAGATGGAAAATATAGACTCATTCTGGCCAAAGATGCTACAGCAATCAACGAAAATGGTATTTTTACGATGACTCTAAAAGATGGAATAATAGATACCTCTGATGATAAAAAACTAGAAAATATAAAGTATAATACTCTCTCTCTTTATAAATATCCAAAGGCTAAAGATTTTAATTTCTACTCATTCAAAGAGTACTGGGCGCAGGCAAAGAGTAAAAAATCAAGGAGAAAAAAACTTCTTTATCTAATTTTTGTGTCACTTTCTCCTCTTTTTAGTTTTGGATTGATTATGGGGATGAGTTTTTTTAATCCACGCTATGAAAGAAATAGTGCTTCTCTTGTGATTTTTATCTCTGCTGTACTCATCTATACTCCTGCTGCCATTTTGGAGCGGACAGGAAATATCTATCTTTTTAGTATATTTTCTTTTGCATTGATAGGAATTAATTTTTATATGATTAAATTTAGAGTTTTAAAAAGTTTTTAATTAAAAATCTCTCCAATAAGGGGGTTAAAATGAGGGTAAAAGCAGTTATCTCTTATGATGGAAGTTCTTTTGAGGGTTTTCAGAGACAAAAAAGAACCCAAAATACCGTTACTACAGCAGTAGAAAATGCTCTCAAATCTCTTGGAATTACCTCTCAAATTACAGGAAGTGGTAGGACAGATGCCAAAGTCCACGCTACAGGACAAGTGGTTCATTTTGATTTGCCTGAGTTTTGGGAAAATCAATCTCTACAAAAACTTAAAACCCATATAAATCGGAAACTAGAAGCTGTTGAGTTTAAGCAGATAAAAGAGGTTCACTCTACTTTTCATGCCCGCTTTGATGCCAAGTCTCGAGAGTATCGATATATTTTTAAGACTAAAAAACCAAATGTATTTGAGAGAAACTATATCTCATATCTAAAAGTAGAAGATTTTCAGAAGCTAAAAGAGGCTCTTGACTACTTAAGGGGTAAACATGATTTTAAGATGCTTTCAAAAAAGGGCTCAGATACTAAAACCACCTTTAGGGAGATTTTCAAAACTGGCTTGCATAGTAAGGGGGATTACCATTTTATCAATATTCAAGGAGATGGCTTTTTAAGAGCGCAAGTAAGAGCTATGATATTTTTAGTCGTAGCATTTGCCAATGATAAAGTCTCAAAAGAGCATATTTTAGAACAAATTGATAGCAAGAGACGCCATACTACAGATTTGGTTCCTCCAAATGGATTATATCTTGCAAAAGTAAGATATTAGAAATTTTATATGTTTTTTAAAGAAATTTCTATATACTATTTTTATAACTTTAGTTTTTTGATTTAGTTTGCTTTATTATATTTGTATCAAGCTCAAAAGAGCAAATGGTAGTTCAAAAAAGGAGATTGTCTTGGAATATATGAAAAAAGTTGTTTGGCTAAATTGTGATAAAAGGATAGAACTTTTACAGTTTATTCTGCTTTGTATTGGAATTATTAGAGAGAGATTTGAACCCATAAAAAGTAGCGAAGATTTTATGAAAGATAATGAAGGATTTATGAGGCTTGACTCAATTGCTATGAGACTTTTTCAGATGGCAGAAGCTATGAAAAAGATATATGAAATAGATAGTAATAGTATCTCTTTAATATCTGATAAAGACTACTGGATAAAAACTATTAGTATTCGTGAACTCTTCGTCAATACAAATATAGAACTTGATTCTGACATGATTTTTAATATCTGTACGAATCGACTAGATGATATTGAAAAAAGCATCTTAGACTATTTAAATCTTTTGAGTATGAAAGCAAAAGATAATCCAAGAAGAGTAAGAAAGGCTAAAGCTAGCTAAATCAAATATTTTAGTTTACCAAGATTCTGAGACCTCATTACTAAATAATTTTATAATATTTGCTAAAAAATTTAGATATTTTTGTTATATTTTTAGCAAAAAAATAAAGGTCTTAAAATGAGAATAATATTTATACTTTTATCTATTTTTGTGATGATACTCTCTTCTAACTCTCTAGAAAAGGAGGACTCACCCTATCTCCAACAGCACTCAAAAAATCCTGTAAACTGGTATGCCTGGAGCAAAGAGGCTTTTGAAAAGGCAAAAAAGAGTAATAAACTGATATTTCTTTCGATTGGTTATAGTACTTGTCACTGGTGTCATGTGATGGAGAGAGAGTCTTTTGAAAATGAAGAGGTGGCTAAACTATTAAATAAGAATTTTGTCTCAATAAAAGTAGATAGAGAAGAGTATCCACAGATTGATAGATATTATCAGTTTGTCTACCAAATTTTAAATAAAAGAGGTGGAGGGTGGCCTTTGACTATAATTTTGACTCCAGACAAAGAGCCATTTTTTGCTGGGACCTATATTCCAAGAGAGTCAAAAATGGGTCAAAGTGGTCTAAAAGATATTTTGACTCAAGTAGTCGGAGAGTGGAAAAGCAATCCAAAAAGAGTAAAAGAGATAGCCCATCAGATAAAACTCTACGCAGATCATTTAAAGTACAATAGTCTCAAATCTACACCCAAAAGACCTGATGAAAATATCTCTAAAGTCTTTGTAAATGAATTAAAGAGTAGTTTTGATGATAGATTCAAAGGGTGGGGAAAGGGCGTAAAATTTCCTCAGGCTCAAAGAATTACTACTCTTTTAGATATTTATATGCTCACAAAAGATGAGAATGCTCTAGATATGGCGATACAAACTCTCAAAGCTATGGCTCTTTCTGGGATTTATGACCAGATTGAAGGGGGATTTTTTCGATATTCTACAGATAGAAGATGGAAAATACCTCACTTTGAGAAGATGCTCTACACTAATGCTGAACTAATTGAGGCTTATTCTAAAGCTTGGATTATTACAAAAGAGCCTCTATTTAAAAAAGTCGTAGAAGATACTATAAAAAACTTTGTGGAAAAATATAGAGATACTTCAGGACTTTTTTATGGAGCAAGCGATGCAGATAGTATTGATACTCAAAGTGGGAAAAAAGAGGAGGGCTTCTATTTTACTTATAATTTTGATGAGATCAAAAAATTTTTGGAGTCTAAATCAATAGATGATAGTCTCATAACTCAAGGATTGAAACATTATGGAATTACAAAAGATGGCAACTTTATAAACTACAAAAGTCACACCTCAATAGCAGACCATCGAGGTAGCTTTAAAATAATAAAAAATGCTCTACAAAAGATAAGAGAAAGTAGAGTCTACCCATTTATAGATAAAAAGATGCAAAGCTCATGGAATGCCTTGATGATTCACTCCCTATTTGTAGCTTCAAAAATAGACTCTAACTACTCTAAGCTAGCACTATCTACACTTGACGCTCTCCTAAAAAAACTCTACAAAGATGGAGTTTTATATCACCAAATACTGCCCAAAAAGAGTCCAAAGATTACTGGAGGATTGGAGGATTATGTTTTTGTGACTGAGGCATTGATTGATGCGTATGAGGCTACATTTGATAAGAAGTATCTCAAACTTGCAAAAGAGCTTCAAAAAACTACTAGGTCTCTATTTTTGGACAAGAAAGAAAATCTATGGATAGATAGCATAAATAAGATTTCAAATCCTATAAATATAGAAGACAACTCATACAAATCTCCTCTTGCTACAATCGTATCAAACTATTTAAGGCTTGGGATTTTGCTAGAGGAGTTAAGTTATAATCAGTTGGCAAGGGAGATTCTTTTCAACTTTTTTGGGGAGATAAAGAGTTACTCTGGCTCATCAGCCTCTGCTGTAAGAGTATCATTAGCTTATATTTATGGGTATATTTTACTAAAAGGTGACTATGATAAATTAAATAGCTTAAAAGCTAAACTACTTGATGAGATTTTATACCCATATATACACTATAAAGTAGATAGTAGTAACTATCTACAAGCTTGTAAAATAGATAGATGTTTTTTGCATGAAAAGAGTTTGAATGACTTTTTGCATAAACTATCTTCTAAATATTTAGCACCTTACCAGAGAAAAAGATGACTAAAAAATAGTAGCAAATTAGTAAGCTCAAAGCTTTTTTGCTCTCTTTTTTAGGATAGTTTTACCGAGCTCTACTCCTGGCTGATTATAAGTTTCTACCTCTAATAAAACACCAACTGCTGAAGTCAAAAGTTCAAAGTAAATTATCAGCTCCCCTATATTTTCTCCATTTAAACTATCCAAAACTATCATGTCAGATGGAACTCCTACACTCTTTAGACTCTCAAGGGTGGCATCACACTCTAGATTTAGAAGCTCTCCTAATGTTCTTCCATCTATAAAACTACTACTCTCTAACTCCTCTTCAAAGATGTGAGGAATCATAAAATCAGTTGGATGATTTTTGATTTTGATGAAAGTGACACTTTTGTCTCTTGGTCCATCCATAATTAACTGTAAAAATGAGTGCTGATCGATAGAACCTATCAATCCAAGAGGTGTCAAACCTACCCTTTTCCCACTTTTGTTGATTTTGCCAAGTGATTCACCCCAGAGCTGGATATACCATTTATTAAAATCATCAAAAAAACTACTATAAGCAAAAATAGCATTACTTGTAATTTTATTGATGTTTGAGGAGATAAAATGAGCTTTTCGTAAAAGATGATTCTCCTTTTTATCCCAAAATCTATCAAGAAATCTTCTAGCTCCTAAGATAGTAGAATCCATATCATAACCAGCTAAGACAAGAGGGACAATCCCAACACTACTTAAAACTGAAAATCTACCTCCTACACTCTTTGGAATATGAAATCTAAAAATATTATACTTTTTTGCAAAATTATCAAGTGGAGACTCTTTATCTGAGATTGTAATAAAATTTCGATTTAAATATCTAGAATCGATATTAAAAAACTTAATCAAAACCCTAAAAAGAGACATAGTCTCAACAGTATTGCCAGATTTTGAAATTAAAATAAAAATAGTCTCACTTTTATCGATATGTTCCACCTTTTGTAGCAGTTCAAGAGGGTCTGGGTTTTCTAAAAAAGTCAACTCCTTTAACTCTTTTTTTCTCTCTAATTTGATGAAACTTCTAAGAGAATGATCTATTGCTTTGGCTCCAAGAGATGAACCTCCAACCCCAATTACTATAATATTTTTAGCAGAAGAAAATGGCTCTTTTTCTCTTAAATTCTTTACTGTTTTTAATATATTATCATCATAAGGCAGTTTAAAATAGCCACTCTTTTTTGATGAGATTTCATCTCTTAAAGCTTTTAATATAATCTCTGGCTCAAAATCATTTGAATCTAAATCAAATCTATACTCAATCATAAACACCTCTTTTGACTTCTATTTGATTAACTTTTTTTAATGATAGCAAAATCAAAGCTCTTATAAGCTTTTTTGGCAATTAAGTATAATATTAAGAGTCTATTATGTATAATAACCTATGAAAAGCTTAAATTATGTTAAACTATCAATTATCATTAATTCAAAAGCCCCATTTTTTATAGGTTCACAGATTAGAGGTACTTTAGGTTATGCTCTCAAAGAGGTAGTTTGTATCAATCCTACTTTTAACTGTGATGGCTGTTTTGCTAAAAATGAGTGTATTTATCATGATTTTTACGAGGATAAGAATCAATACCAAAAGTATAGATTGGATTTTGAATTAGGAAATAGAATCTATGATTTTTCTATCTATCTTTTTGACAATGCTACTTCCAAACTCCCATTTATTATTTTAGCTTTTGTCAAAACTTTTCGAGATATTGGTCTAGGAAAAAATAGAGTCATCTTTGATGATTTTAAGCTCTTTGTGAATGATAATTTACTTTCTAGCAGTTTAGAAATTGAAAACAACTTTATCAAAAACTTTATAGAGCCTGATGAGTTTGAAAGTAGATTGACTTTAGAACTTAAGACACCTCTTCGTATCAAAAAGAGAAACAGTTTCATTAAAGATGGTTCTTTGCTTGAGCTAAAGGATATCTTAAATTCAATCAAGAATAGATACGATAATTTAATAGAAGTTAAAAGACCTCGTATCAATTTTGAGGGTAAAATAAGTAGTTATGATTTAGTTTTTAAAGATTTGAGTCGGTTTAGCAATCGTCAAAAAACTAAAATGAAGCTTGGTGGTTTAGTAGGCAAAGTAAAGGTAGAAAATCTAAACAAAGAGAGTTATAGACTTTTAAAACTTGGGGAGGTTATTGGAGTAGGAAAGCAAACTACATTTGGTCTTGGTAAGATTTTGCTAAGCTAGTAGTCACTTTAAATATCTCTTTGATTTCCTTTTAGTTTACTCTCTTGAAGAAGTAGATACTCTTCAGCATCTATTGATTCCTTGATATAATCTTTTGCTACTTGAGCCATTACTCCAGTAGCATCACTTTTAATGAGACTTCTATCTCTATCGTATAATCTAGCACTCTTAACTCCACAGCTAGGACTTCTATCTTTTCCCACAAATAACTCTATATCTGGATTACTCTCAAAAAAATCTATAGCATACTCTTGAATATGTGGAGTCAAATCTGCTCCTGTAAGATTTGATATAGCTTTTATTCCATTTTCAGTATATACCAAATCCATAGTTGGACGAGGTGTTCCAAAGCAGTCATCTTCTGGACAAAATAAAATAATCTCATAATCATTTGAATGTAGAACATTGAGAAGTTTTACATCTTTATTATCGCTACCATCGTATCTACACTTCATGCCGTACAAACAGGCACTCAAAGCTACTTTTTTCCCTTTTTTTTCCATCTTTTCTATCTCCTCCTCTGGAGCTTGAATAGTACTTTTTTTATCCTCCTCTTCATCAGTTTGATGAGGAACCAATCTATCTTTTAGTTTTTTAAAAAAATCCACTGACGACTCTCCTCCCGAAAACATTTTGAAAACTTTTTAAAGCATACCTCATCAAAAAAGATTATTATATAATTGTATCAAAAACCTTCCCAAAAAAATAATAAAATCTACACTCTTTCAGAGGATATATGCAAAAAAGAGAGAGGACACTTTTTAAGGGTTAGTCAAAAGTAGAAAGAGTGGTAGCTCAAGATTCTATCTCGAGCTCTACTTCAATAGTAATTGCATCTATACCATTTTCTTGGATTTTTTTTATCTCAATATTTGCTACTTTTTTGTATTTGCGAATTACATTAATAATATCTCTTTTGAGATCCTCCATAAAAGCGTATTCAGTTTCGAGTCTATCTGACATTATAGCAATCTTAAGTCTCTCTTTTGCTATGGTCGCACTCTTTTTTTTCATTTTAAATAGCCAAGAAAACATTATGCAAATAACTCCCTAATTTTTCCTACAATTCCTTTGTCTGTAGCTTTTGGTTCTATTATAGCTATTTTTTCTCCACTCATCCTTTTAGCTATTCTTTTATATGCCTTTCCAGCTTCAGATTTATCATCTAAGATTATTGGTTTTCCTTGATTTGAGGCATCAATTACTTTTCTATCCTCTGGTACAATTCCTAGCAACTCTATGCTCAAAATATCCAAAATATCTCCAGTATCTAACATTTCACCTTTTTCTACCATGATTGGATCATAACGGTTGATAATAAGATACTTTTTGACCTCTTTACCCTCTTTTGCCAATTTTGATTTAGAATCTAAAATACCAATTGCTCTATCTGAATCTCTAATTGATGAGACTTCAGGGTTGACTACTACAATAGCAGTATCAGCAAATTCGATAGTATGTTCAAATCCACTCTCAATCCCAGCTGGAGCATCCAAAATCACATACTCAAATCGTCTTCTTAGTTCATTTACCAATTTTTCTATCTTGTCAGACTGTAAAACACTCTTATCTTTTGTCTGAGATGCTGGAAGAAAATAGAAATCTCTATTTGTTTTGCTTCTAATTAAAGCTTGGTCGAGCGTAGCTTCTCCATCCATGACATGAACCATATCATAAATTACACGATTTTCAAGTCCTAAAATCATATCAAGGTTTCTTTGACCAATATCAAAATCCACAACCACACACTGTTTTTTGCCCATAGCAATTCCTAGTCCCATATTAGCTACAGTAGTGGTTTTACCGACACCACCCTTACCGCTAATTACAGCTATGACTTTACTCAAATCAACTCCTTTTTAGATATTGCTTGTACTACTATTCTATCACCTATGAATATTAGTTTATTTAATGGATAGATTAATCTATCTAGCTCAATTCTATAGCCATGAAAAAATATATTTCCTTTTCTTACTCTAGGAATAATCAGACACTCTCCAGTAGAACTAATATCTCCTTCTACTCTATTCAAAGCAATAATACTCCCAAGTGCTGCTATTTTTGCACCACTATTTACCCTTTCTAAAATCAATACAGCCCCCTCATGCTGGATAAACTGTCCACTTCTTAGAGGTCTTGTCAAAACTTTTAGAGGTGCTATTCCATATCCATAATCCTCAATATTTGGAGATTTTTCTATTATATCTTTTTCACTAATTTTTACTCTTCTTACAATTTCCTCTTCTTCTTGGGTCAACTCTTCATCAGACTCATACTCCATAAGATTTGGTTGATTTTCTTGTAATTTATCTTTGGACTCTTCTAGATTTCTTGGCTCTATTTTTAAATTTTCCTGTAGCTTGATTGTAGGAGTCTCCTCCTTTATTGAATCAATATCTAAATTATTTGATGTTGGTTGTAGTTCTGTTTTTTCTGAAGAAGGTTGAGTTTGGGTTTGAATCTGAGGGGTTTGGACTTGAGGTTGAACCTGTGTTGAAGCTACTTGACTAGAGCTTTCTACGGAGTTGGCAAACTCTGGAGATACAATTACACAGACCTTCTTTTCACTTCTTCTTTTGATTGGTAGAGTCATATTATTAACATAAGATAGATTTTTGCTATCTAAATATTCTCTAACCTTTGGAGAGAGTTCACCTTTTAGGGATAGAAGATGGTTTTTTAGTAGTTCATAGTTATTATCCATAAAATCAATAAAACTACTATCACTATCAACATTCATCTCAAAAACTTTTACATCATACTGTCTACACTTCAACGACTCCCCCTTTGAGTATATTTTTATTCTAGAGATTTTGACTCCGAAATCTTAGAAATAATTCTAACAATAAATAGGTACAGATATATTTGCCAAGAATGTCAATGCTTTTTAATAATAGAGATATTTTACCAAAAATTCGCCCCAAAGCCCCTTGAGCCTGGAGGTTTTCATTGTTTTAACATTAGCTTTTTAAATAGATATCTAATGAATCTTTAACATCTCTTAGAGAGTTGGAGTAATCTTTTAGAAGATCAGGAAAAAGCTCCAGTTTATTATAGATAAATAACTTTCTCATCTCCTGAGCATAGTGAGCCAAGTCTTTAGCTCCGATTGTACTTGCAAGACCTACAATATCAAAAAGATAGTTTTTCAACTGCAATTCTCTTTTTTCTTGGAATAGTCTAGCAATCTCTTCATCACTATTTCCATAAACATTAACAAACTCTCCCAAAATCTCTTTGAGTAGAATCTCATTATCATTTACATGCTCTAATGCCACCTCAATATCAATACCTTTTAACTGAGGCAACTCTTTTTTGGTCTGATATATTTTAGTATTTTGACCATTTTTCAAAAAATCATTAAACACAGTGTATAATTTACCGATGTTTAAAGGCTTTGGAATATATGCATCCATGCCAGAGTTTTTCATTCTATTAAACTCATTCTCTAGACTCAAAGCAGAGAGTGCAATAATTGGGAGATCCTCAAAACCATCTATTTGACGAATCTTTTTTGTTGCCATATAACCATCCATAATTGGCATATTAATATCCATTAAAATAAGGTCAAGATCATCCCTCTTCATCCTCAAAACTAGATCTACAGCTTCTTGACCATTTTGGGCTGTAATAATATCCATCTGAGAATTTTCTAAAACTTTTAAAATCATCTTAATATTTATTATATTATCTTCTACAATCATCACCTTAGCATCTTTAAAATTTAAGAAACTCTTGAGATTTACATTTGGAGTCTCTGGAATATCAGACTTAAACTCTCTTACTGGAAGTCTCTTTTGCTCTTTTGAGGTACTATTTTGATCTTTATCTTCTACTGTTATTGAATCCTTTTCATCTATTTTAGTCTCTAGATATAGATCTTCTATTAATGTCCAAGCCCTCTCTTGAGTCATAGGCTTTCTAGCTCTAATATCAATTATACTTTTGTATGGAGTAGGGACAAAAGGTACAAAAACACTATTTAAAGAGATTACTTTTAGTTTTGAACGATGAGGTTTGATTTTTTGCACCAACTCATCATCTATCAAGGATTCCTCAATCATTAAAATATCAAAATTATCAAAGTTTATTTCACTTTTTTCAAATTTATCAGCAGGGAGAGCTTTTGTTTTATGTTTAAAGTAGGAAAACAGTTTTTTTAATGCTAAAGATGCTTCATAGTTTTGATTGACTATTAAAATATCCCTTTTGATATAATCCTTGTCTGAGAGGTGATACTTTCTTCTCTCTTCATCAGGACTCTCCTCTAGAGGAATTGTCACGCCAATTAAATATTGATGTTCTTTCTCTTCAAATTTGACTGTAATATCTCCACCCATTAACTTAACAAGCTCTCTAGATACATAAAGTCCTAACCTATCATAATAGTTTTGGGCTTCATTATAAATAGGAATAAAGAAAGCATCAGCATCTGCTATATCAGTAAAGGAGTGATAAGTAATATTTGCTTGAAACTCCAAAATACCATCATAACCTTCGCTACTTGAGAAATCTACTTTTATTATTCTTGCACTTGAGACTATCACCGCATGCTCTAAAATTTTCGAAAAAATGTCACTAATATGTACAAAATCACCTATTACAAATTTCGGCATACTCTTATCAATATCAAAAATAATCTCTATATCTTCTCTTTTAATAGCTTTTGCCAGATTACCTACCATATCATCCAAAACTACATTGATATTAAACTGCTCTTTTTTTACTTTAATTTTTTTAGCTTTTAGATAAAGAAAATTTAAGAGATTTGTGGCCGAGTCTAAAACTCTGCTCTCAGCACTAACTACTCTTTTTAATTTATTTTTCATCTGACTAGATGGAGCTTCATCTAAGATATCACTTGTATATTTGACAATATCTTTACTAAGTTTATGGATATTTTCTCCCATCATGCTAAACATTTCATTGATTTTTTGCTCCATCTCTTCATGCTTTTGCCTAATTTTTTTATGCTTTTTAATAATCTCTTGTACCTGAAAAGAGGATAGAGAAAGAGCCAAAATCCCTATAATTGCCAAACCAAAAAGAGCAATCCAAATAGTATAATCACTACTTTGTTCAACTGCTAGTATTGGTTTTTCGACTGTAATAATCTTGGTTTTAGTCTGTTTAGCTATTTTAGAAGATGTCCCCTTGTCTACAAAATATAAAGATGGTTCAATTTTTTTTAGCTCTTGATAGAGTACTGCTGTTAAATCATTTGAGGGGAGTGTATTTGATTTTAGAATAAAAAGATGATCATCTATCTTTTTTATCTCTAGTTTTAATTTTGCTTTATTGATAAGACCTAGAGTCTCTTTGGATATTAAAAAATTCCCTTCTAATTTATCTTTTTTGAACTCTAGAGGTTTTTTGTCTTGAGCCTTATCAAAAACAAAATATACATCCCCAAAAGCGATATTGATTACAAAAGTGAGTGTAAAAAATATATATTTAATTTTCATTATTTTTATCCTCTCTATTTTTATTTAATGTGAGTTCAATGCTATCTTGCTCTTTTGAGATCTCATTTTGTTCACTTTTGAGAGTCTTTATCGTTTTAAATCTCAAATACAAGATTACTCCTGCCCAAACACTCATAATAAGCATTAGTATCCATTGGATTAGAGATTGATTCTTTTTCCAAAAGCTAGGATTATTATTCTCTTTTGGTCTAAATTGGGAAGCCTTGTTAATAGGTTTTGGGATTACTTGATCTGATACTATTACCATATTTGGATATTTTAATGAAAAAAGAGCTAAAAATTTCTCATCATTTCTAATAGAATTATTAAACTCGCCAACCTTGAGGTAGAAAAAATCGCCAATTTGATTCATTTTGGCTTTAGCTGTTAGATTATGCTCTTTTATGAAACTTTCTAGCTTCTTCATTCCTTTTTGAGCTTTATTGTAACTGCTGTAACTATCTACAACAATATCAACACCCCCACCTCCAAATAAATGAAGATTCAAAAAAAGTATGATTATCGATATATTTTTCAATTTTACACCTCAATTTCTATTTTTGATTAGTTCAATAGTTATTTTTTAGACTCCAAAGCAATTCAATTAACTAATAACAAAAGTTATAATAAATTGATAGTTTTGAATTCAAATATAGTTCCAAGAGGGTATTATAATATAATTATCTCAATATCTAAGGATAAAATTAAAATAGCCTGACCCCCTTTTAAGTTTAAAAATTTAATAGAACCTTTTCTAGAATAAAAAAAGATAACTTTTTTGTAAAAAATTTGACTTTTTTCTTGACAAGAAACAAAATTCTTGGTATAATTTATGTCCTTTTGACCCATTGGATATGCTGAAATAAATAAATCTGCTAAAACTTCACAGGAGCTACTACAATATGGCAAGTTCAACTACAAAAAAAGACCCTATTAAAAGTATTGAAAAATTGCTTAATGATACAAAAAAAGGTGATTTGATCACTTTTGAGAATATTGCAAAAGAGTTTGAAAAGGCTCCAACCCTCACTCAAGCAAAGAAGATATTGACTCTTGCAAATGATAAGGGTGTAAAAATAATATCAGCCTCTGAATATGCAAAACATTTGACTATCAAAGAAGACAAAAGAAAAGAAGAGGCTAGAAAAAAGCTTAGTGATGGTGAAATTGAAGATGAATTTGATATTACTAAGGAGAAAGAACTCTTAGAGTGGAGTAGAAGTGACAGCCCTGTTAGAATGTATCTAAGAGAAATGGGTAAAATACCTCTTCTTACAAAAGAAGAAGAGGTAGAACTTAGCAAGCAGATTGAAGAGGGTGAAGATATTATCATCGATGCAATCTGTTCTGTACCTTATCTTATTGATTATATCTTAAATTATAAAGAGCCTCTGCTTAATCGTGAAAGAAGGGTCAAAGAGCTTTTTAAAAGCTTTGAGGATATATCTGATGATGATATTGAAGATGATAATTCAGATGATGAGAGCAGTACTAAAACTAAAAAGATTACAAAAAGAGAATCTCAAGTTATTGAGAGCTTTAACGCCTTAGAAAAAGCAAAAAAAGAGTGGCTAAAAGAGAGAAATAAACTTCTAAAACTCCAAGAGGAGGGAGCAGATGATATTACTATTTTTCATCAAAAGCTCAAAGTTGCTTTTAGAAAAGATAAATTAAAAGAGGCTCTATTAAATCTTGGGCCAACAAGTAAACTCATAAATGAGCTTGTCAAAGCAATGGAGACAGCACTAAAGAGTGATGATGGATTTGAAAGAGAGCTAAAAAGACTTGAGTATCGACTCCAACTTTTCAATGACCAGCTCAGAGAAAATCACCAAAAGATTTTAGATAATATTATCAATATGAGTAAAGAAGATATTGCAAATGCCGTACCAGAGACTACAATGGTTAGTACTTATGTGCAGATTAAAAAGCTTTTTGAGACTAGAGAAGCAAGTAAAAATAGTTTTGATTTGCCACCAGAAAAACTTGAAGAGATTTTGAATCAGATTAGAATAGGCAAAGCAAAGAGTGAAAAAGCAAAAACTAGGATGGCAAAATCCAATCTAAGACTGGTTGTCTCAATCGCAAAAAGATATACAAACCGTGGATTGCCTTTTTTGGATCTGATTCAAGAAGGAAATATCGGTCTAATGAAAGCAGTAGATAAATTTGAATATCAAAAAGGCTATAAGTTTTCTACTTATGCTACTTGGTGGATTAGACAAGCAATCTCAAGGGCTATTGCTGATCAAGCCAGAACTATTAGAATACCTATTCATATGATTGAAACTATCAATAGAATCAATAAAATCAAAAGAAAACATCTACAAGAAAAAGGTAAAGAAGCCGATATTGAGACGATAGCAAAAGAGGTGGGACTATCTGTAGATAAGGTCAAAGCTGTCATTAAGATTACAAATGAACCAGTCAGTCTTGAACAGCCTGTTGGAGACAAAGAGGATGGTAGATTTGGGGATTTTATTGAAGATACTTCATCTTTGAGTCCTACTGATGTAGTAATGAATGATGACCTCAATCAGCAAATTGATGAAGTATTAGGGCAGTTGAATGAGAGAGAACAAGCAGTAATTAGAATGAGATATGGTCTTTTAGAAGATATGAGTGATAGGACTCTTGAGGAGATTGGTAAAGAGCTAAATGTCACAAGAGAGAGAGTTAGACAAATTGAAAGTAGTGCAATCAAAAAGCTAAAGCACCCAAAAGTGGGCAGAAAGCTTAAAAATTATATAGAAGATTAAGATGAGTAAACCAAAATTTTATGCACTAATTATTGGGACAGAGATTTTAAATAGAAGAAGAGAAGATAGCCATTTTGAGTTTGTTTCCAAAGCTCTAGCAAAATATGGATATCGCCTCTCTGGCTCTTTTATCATCGAAGATGACCCAAAGTTAATAGTAAAAAGTGTTGAGTTTATAGCATCACTCCCTAATTCAATTCTCTTTAGCTTTGGAGGAATTGGCTCTACTCCAGATGATTATACAAGAGAGGCTTCAGCTATTGCTCTTAGAGATGGTAATCTCTACACCCACCAAGAAGCACTTGAAATTATCAAAAGAGAAAGAGGAGAAAAAGCTTATCCTCATGCTGTAAAAATGGCAGAACTTCCAGCTGGAGCTAAGCTTTTAGATAATCCAGTCAATAAAATGCCAGCGTTTTATTTAGAGGATAGATTCTTTTTTATGCCAGGATTTCCACAGATGAGTCACCCAATGGTGGAGAAGATTTTAGAGGATATTTTAAGAGATAAATCCAAGAAAGAGTATCGATACACTCTTACAGCTTTGACAAGAGAGAGTACTCTAATTGATGTGATGAAAAAAATCCCAGAAGGTGTGGAGCTTTCAAGTCTCCCAAAAATCTACTCAGATGGAGTAAGAGTAACAATCTCTGTCTCTTCAGAGAATGATAATTTGGCAAAAGAGGCTTTTGGGATGTTTATAAATGAACTTGAGAATAAAAATATTCCATACTCTATCGGAGAAAAGTAGGCTACCCAAACTTCTAAAGTCAAGATTTTGACTTTAGATTTTGCTTCTCTTTCTAGCAGTTTTACCAATCAATAGATTGTATCTTGTTTAGACTAATTGGAAATAGCATTGTAGAGTTTGTGATTAGACTAATATATCCTATAAAACTCCCCTCTCTTGTCCTTTTTATATACATTATTGTATTTCCATCAGGAGAAAATTTTGGAAACTGGTTGATGCCTGTACTAGTCAAGGGTCTAGGAGTCGAAGCGTCAGTCGTAGTCATATAGAGATTGAAAGATTTAGAAGTCTCCTTACTAGAGTAGACTACTTTTTTACCAAAAGCATCACAAGAGTCATTGTTTTTGCCATGAAAAACTAGCATCTCTACTTCACCACCATTTATTGGTTTTTTGTAAATGTTCGCATGTCCCATTCGATTGGAGACAAAGACTATAGACCTTTGATTATTAGCATATCTTCCGCCTACATCAATCCCACTAAACTTAGTCAATCTCTTAAGAGAACCATTTCTTAAGTTATACTCATAGATATCTGGCTGAGAGCTAGGAGCCATTGTCAAAAGAAGCTTTTTACTATTTTTGCCTACATCCGAACATATCAACATCCCTTCTGAGCTTATAATCTTTTTTATATTTCCATTTTTGATGTTTAATTTGTAAAGAGTGGGCTTTTTATCATTAAATGAGGTGTAGATGATACTATTTTGTCTAGAATCTCCCCAGATTGGGAAGATGTTTAATCCACCTTTAATGATATCTTTTTTGTATGTGAAGGTGTAATCAGCTACAGAGATTACACTCTGTTTTTTACCAGTGTACTTTGCAAAGACTATGTACCTACTTAGCCAATTTATAGGCAAAAAACCCAACTTTTTATTGATATCAATAACTGCTTGATGCACTAAAAAAGGATACTTTTGCGGGATATTTATTGAATAGTTTGATTCAAAAATCTTTTTAGAGTCTGCTCCTCTTATGAGTTTTACTTTTAGGGTAGCCTTTTGAGAGTTTTTTGATATTTTATACTTTAGGACATAATCATTACTTCTAAAATCTGCCCCAAAATCTCCACCAAAACTACTCTTTTTGTAAACCTTTGATGGTATGAAATGAGAGCTTATTTTGAAGTCCGAAGAGAATAGTTCAAAAGCCTTTTTAGCAATCGATGTTGATGAGGTGCTAGAGTCTAAAATTGTAATATTTGCCCTTTGATCAACATCTTTTTTTATCTCAATTGTAGCATCTACACCATACAAAAAGTAGCTCAATAGAATCAAAATAGATAATCTCATCTTAATTACAATCCTCTTAATTAATATTTACAAATTGTAGCGTAAAAGAGTATATAATCTCCATTAGAACTAAAATTATAGATTAATAAAGATACAACTCTTATTTAAATTGAGTATACTTAGTTTTCTAAAAATAGTAGAAATTAGGGACTCAATATGTTACTTCAAGATTTTTTTCGATATCTTTTTATGAGTATAGTAGCTGGAATTGTGATGCTTTTTATTAGAGGTTGGATTGCTCAAGAAGATTGGTTTATAAGGAGGTTTGGTTCTGATGAGCAAAAAAAGATTCTTCATCAAAAAGAGCAAAAAGTTAAAGATGATGAAGCAAATCGAGTAAACAAACCAAATGAGAATAATAATCTTGGAGATGTGGTCAAAGTATCGTCAATTCAGCCAAAAGAGTTTAGAGAGTTTTATCCAAAAAATGGCATCAAAAATAGAGAAAATTACGACAATGATGAAAATACCTTTTCCAAAGAAGAGTTGAAAAAATTTGTATTTAGCTACTTTTATACAGCAATGAGAAATAAAACAACTCCTTACCTTAGATTGTATTCATTTCCTGTTGAGAGATATTTTGATGATGAGTATTTATCAATGGAGGAACTAAGAGAAAAGAGAGAAGAGTATATTAGGAGGTGGTTTAATAGGATTTACGAAGTAAGAAAAATTGAAATTATCTCACAATCTAAAGACAAAGTCACTCTAAAAGTTATTTATGACTGGGATATTAGAGCAAGTAGAGATAGAATCAAACAGGGAAGAAGTACTGTTTTTATGAAGCTAATTTACAAAAATAGAAGATTTTATATCAAATCGATAGAGATTTTAGATTAGAGATTTTAGACAACAAGCTACTTTTTTTGCACCATGAGGGTTTAGCAAAAATTGGTATAGTCACAGCAAAAGCTATAAAAGTAAAAAAATCTTTTTCATAAAACCCTCAATTGAATATAAATAAAATTATATCATATTCTTTTTTATCACAAAGCCCAAGCTCCCAGCAAAAAAGAGCAAAACGTTATCCACCAAGATACTTTTTTCTTACCTCATCATTACCAATTAAATTTTTAGCTTCGCCATCGAGAGTTACCAAACCATTCTCCAAGACATACCCATAATCTGCAATCTTCAAAGCTGCAAAAGCGTTTTGTTCTACAAGCAAAATAGTAATATTCTCTTTAAGAGTCGTGATAATATCAAAAACTTCACCTACAATTTTTGGGGCAAGCCCAAGACTTGGTTCATCAAGCATTAGAAGTTTTGGCTCACTCATCAATGCTCTAGCAATTGCTAGCATCTGTTGCTCACCACCACTTAGCGTTCCTCCCAACTGGCTCTTCTTTTTTGTCAATCTAGGAAAAAGCTCATACATTTTTTCTTTTAGTCTCTCAAAATTTTCATCATTATTGAAGCTTCCCATCCTTAGATTCTCTTCTACTGTTAGATTGATGAAAATTCTTCTCCCCTCAGGCACAAGAGCAATCCCCTCTTTTACTATTTTATGAGTGGGAAGCTTGCTAATATCTCCACCTTTAAACTCTACTTTTCCACTCTTTTTGATGATATTTACAATAGCATTTAGTGTGGAAGTTTTTCCTGCACCATTAGAACCAATCAAGGTAACAATACTATTTTGTTTAACATCAATATTTATTCCTCTGATTGCACGAATTACACCATAATTTACTCTCAAATCCTCAATTTTAAGCATCTACAAAATCCCCCAAATAGGCGTGAATGACTCTCTCATTTACGATAGCCTCAGCCGGAAGCCCCTCAAAAATTTTCTCTCCATAATCTAGCACCGTCAATTTATTACACATCGCATTTACAAATTTCATATCATGTTCAATTAACAGAATCGTCAAGTTGTAATCTTGTTTAATCTTGTGAATAATCTCTGAGAGTTCTTTTGTCTCATTTGGATTCATTCCAGCTGCTGGCTCATCAAGCAACAAAAGCTTAGGATTAGTCGCCAAAGCTCTAGCAATTTCTACTTTTCTTTGATTTCCATAGCTAAGAGCAGTAGCTTTTGTATCGGCAAACTCTACAAGATTAAACTCTTCTAAAATTCCAAGAGCTTCGGCTTTGATGCGCTTTTCATACTTTTGATATTTAGGAAGTTTCAAAATAGCTTCAAAATAGTTATATTTTGCTTGATTGTGAAAGCCAATTAGTACATTATCTAAGACACTCATACTTTTAAAAAGTCTAATATTTTGAAAAGTCCTAGCAATTCCTCTGGCTACGACTTTATGAGGTTTTGTACCTGTGATATCTTTTTTATCAAAGATAATGCTACCTTCTGTCGGAAAATAGTTGCCTGTAATGATATTAAAAATTGTAGTTTTTCCTGCGCCATTTGGACCAATTAGTCCATAAATTTGACCCTCTTCAACTTTAAAGGAGAGATTATCAATTGCACGCACACCACCAAATTGCATCGTAATATTTCTGACTTCCAAAAGAGAATTACTCATTTTTTAGCCTTTTTGCCAAATTTTCTCTTGATGATATCGCTAAGCTCCTCATCGCCAAAGAGTCCACGCCTAGCAAAAAGCATCATAATAATTAGAAGTATCGAAAAGACTACCATTCTAAGTCCTGGGTGAGCATCGGTATGAATTCCAAAGATATTCATCTCATCATCCAAAAATCTTAGCCACTCCATCGAACCAATCACAAAAACAGTAGCAAGTAGAGTCCCGCTCATACTTCCAAGCCCTCCAAGTACAATAATAATCAGAAGTTGGAATGTGAGTAAAAAGCTAAACTGGTCAGGGGAGATTGTAGTCAAGAATGAGGCTAAGAGTCCACCTCCAATACCCTCAAAAAATGCACTAGTAGTAAATGCTAAGGTTTTGATTTGAAAAGTATTAATTCCCATTGCAGTAGCTGCATCTTCATCATCTCTGACAGCTTTCATAGCTCTGCCATATTTTGATGAAATGATGTGGAGCATCACAATAAAAGTGATAAGAGCAATAGAACCAATCCAAAGAAAGTTTGCACTATCTGGAATATCATTAAGTCCCATTGCTCCATTTGTATATTTTGGATTGTTGATTGCAAAAATTCTAATAATAAATCCAAATCCTAGAGTAACAATCGCTAGATAGTCTCCACGTACTCTAAATACTGGGAAGGATAGCAAAAATGCTAAGCTCATCGCCACCAACCCTCCAGCTACAATTGCCGGTAAAAAAGAGGCTTTCATCGCCATAATCACAGGTGCTGGATCTTCGAGTGCAAACATATCACTTTTTATCTCAGCTGGTAACAAAAATAGAGCTGTAATGTAGGCTCCAATTGCTACAAATCCATTTGGTTCAAGTGAAAACTGTCCTGTGGTTCCATTGATGAGGTTGTAGCTAAGAGCCAAGATTGCAAAAATTCCGATATTGTTTAAAATACTTAATGTATAACTATCTAGTGAAGTATTGAGATACTGAATCACAATCAAAGTAAGGAGAATTATTAGCATCTTAATTACTGCATTTTTCATCATATCTCCTTAAAATCTACTTCTTTCTAGGTCTTCTCCCATAATTCCTGTCGGTCTAAAAAGCAAAACAAGAATCAAAAAGAAGAAGGCAAAGGCATCTTTGTACCCACCAAGCTCAGGAAAAAGAGCTACCACAAAAATCTCTGTGAATCCTAAAATAAATCCACCAATTACAGCACCTGTAACACTTCCTATCCCCCCAAGCACGGCAGCAGCAAATGCTTTGAGTCCTACAATAATCCCCATCAAAGGATCGATTGATGGATAGCTTACTGCATAAAAGATTCCACCAATTGCAGCCAAAGCTGAACCAAGAGCAAATACAATTGTAATGATGCTATCAGCATTTACTCCCATAAGTTTGACAGTAGGAATGTCAAAAGCCAAGGCACGAATTGCCATACCATATTTTGTACGGTAGAGTACCCAAAGCACAGATACCAAAATAATTACAGTAACAACAGGGATAATAATCACAGTCACAGGCAGATAAATATCTCCTAAGTGTAGAACTTTAGTCAGATACTCTGGTGCTTTAAAAGCTCTTGGAATCCCGCCAAAAAGTACATTGAAGAGATTTTCTAAGAAAAAACTAATACCAATTGCAGTAATTAATAAAGAGATTTTTGGGGCTTCTCTAAGTGGTTTATAAGCGATTTTATCTGTCAGTACTCCAACAGCAATTGAACCCAAAATCCCAACTAAAACACTAATTTCAAAAGGTAGACCAATTGACACTCCAAAATATGTCAAAAATGCTCCTACCATCATGATATCACCATGGGCGAAGTTGATTAGTCTTAAGACCCCATAAACCATCGTATAACCAATGGCAATCAAAGCGTACATACTACCTAGGCTCGCTCCATTGACAAGCTGTTGAAGAAAGGTAGAAAAGTCCATTGCTCAAACCCTTTTTATTTTTTTAAGCTCTTTTGCTACCCCCATCAGAAGCACCAAAAAAGCCCCCAAGAGGGGGAAGCTTAACCTGTAAGTCTATTATGATTATGGTTTTACAGTAGTTTTATAGATAAATTTACCATCTTTTACCTCATTGACTACTGCAGATTTTACAGCATTACCATTTTCATCGATATTGATATCGCCTGTAATTCCTTTGTAGCCTTTTGTAGCTCTTAGATTTGAGTTGATACACTCTTTGTCTGTAGCAGTTTTACCAGCATCGATACATTTATTCATCGCAGACAAAATCATACCATAAGCATCAGCTGCCAAGGCACCCATAGAATCAGCTGTTTTGTTATATTTTTTGTGATAAGCATCTACATAAGATTTAGCCTCTGTTGAGCTAGCGGCAGCTTCGTTGAAGTGGTCAGTGTACATAAACCCTTCTGAAGCTTTGCCCCCGATTTTGACAAGTTCAGGAAATCCTACACCATCAGCACCAATAAAAGGAGCTTTTACACCCATATCTCTTGCTTGTTTTACCATTAGAGCCGCTTCTGGGTAATAACCAGTAAAAGCGATGATTTTTGGGTCTAGAGATTTGATAGCGGAGACTTGAGCATTAAAATCTTTATCACCTGAATTAATAAGAATAGTTTTTAGTATTTTTCCACCGCCATTTTTATAAGCCTTTTTGAAAGCTTTTGATAGTCCAACAGAATAATCTTGTTTTGCATCAGTCACAACTACAGCAGTATCTAATTTATTATCTAGAGCGTATTTTGCCATTACTGCACCCTGAAATGGATCGATAAAGCATGCTCTAGTGACATATTTTTTACCTTTTGTTACTCTTGGATTTGTAGAAGCGTGTGTAATCATAGGAGTCTTATTCTTTTCAGCTACAGGAGCCATCGCCATAGAGTTTGAGCTTGCTATTTCACCCAAAATTACTACTACATTCTCTTTGTTAATCAATCTTTTTGTAGCAGTAGCAGCTTCTACTTTATCTCCTCTATCATCCAAGACAATGAGTTTGATTGTATCTCCATTTTTTAGCTTATTATTTGTCTCATAAGCGATATCCAAACCTCTTTTACTTGTTTGACCAAAAGCTGCAATTGGACCAGTAAGAGGGAGGACAACCCCAATTTTTACCTCATTAGTACTACTTTTTGTGGTATCTGCTTTTGCACTCTCTGCTTTTGGTGCTGTAGTGTTTGCTTCAGCCTTTGGGGTTGTGCTATTTGCCTCTGCTGTACCAGCTGATAAAAAAGTGCTAGTAGCAAGAGCCAAAGATGCGATAATGCTTAAGCTTTTCTTCATTTTTACTCCTTATTTTTGAATATTATATAAAGTAGTATCTTATCGAAATAATCTAAAAAGCTATAGCCTTTTTAAGACAAAAACTATTTGAGACAATCATTTTTAAGTATTTTTCTTACATTATCTATTGAGTAGTTTTGAGAATATCTATTGATTAGTCTCACTTTTTAAGTGATTAAAAGCTCCAAATAGATATTGATTCAAAAAAATAAATAAGCACCTTTCAATTATACTTATCAATAAAAATGATTTGTGAATTTTAGTAACATTAATGCTATATAATTATTTTTTTATCTAATTAAAAATAACTTTTTATAATTTAATGTTATTATTTTATTGACTGTCTTGTCATAAAGAATTAAAAACAAGGAGATAATCTATGATGAATGATAAGGAGCTAAAGCTCCATTCTCCAACAACAAGTGAGCTTATTCAAGAAGCAGTAAAGCAGGCTGAGAGCTTACCAAAAGAGAGCAGAAGAGATTTTCTCAAAAAAGGTATAGCTATTTCTGTGGGAGCTGCTGCAGTTATGGGTGCTGGAGAGACTATCAAAGCTGATGAGTTTAAGCCAGACCCAAATAATCTTCCTCCAAATGTGGCATCTTGGGGAAAGAGCTGGGGTCGAGATGTAAATACTTACCCTTACGGATTGCCATCAAAGTATGAAGCGCATGTAGTAAGAAGAGTGGTACCTTGGCTTACAGCTGACCAAAAAGCCTCTGTAAGTTTTACACCGTGGCAAGATTTGGAAGGTACTATCGTCCCAAATGGTCTGCACTTTGTAAGATGCCACGGTGGAGTGGTAGATATCAATCCAAAAGAGTGGAGATTGATGATACATGGACTTGTAGAAAGACCTGTAATTTTGACTCTAGATGATTTAAAGAGTTATCCAAGTGTCACTAGAAAACACTTTTTTTCTTGTCCAGCAAATAGCGCAATGGAAGCAAGAGGTCCTGGTCTAAACTCCTTGCAAATTACCCATGGAATGCTCTCTGCCTCTGAGTACACAGGAGTAGAGCTTAAGACTATTTTAGAAGATATTGGTCTAAAACCTGAAGCAAAATGGATGTTTTCAGAAGGTAGCGATCCAGCAAGTGTTGGGCGAAGTGTGCCAATTGAGAAAGTTTTAGATGATGCAATGCTAGTTTATGCTATGAATGGAGAGGCTCTTCGTCCAGAAAATGGCTATCCTGTAAGATTACTACTTCCTGGTTGGGAGGGAGTCTTACAGACTAAATGGCTAAGACGACTCAAATTTGATAATAAGTCTTGGTGGGTAAGAGAAGAGACTACAAAATATACTCATCTGCTTCCAGATGGACACGCCACAATGTACAACTGGGTCTTTGAAGCAGACTCTGTCATTACTCATCCATGTCCAGAGAGAGACTGGAAAGGCAAAAAACCTGGCTGGGCAAAAATATCTGGTATTGCTTGGAGTGGTAAAGGCAAAATTACAAATGTAGATGTGAGTCTAGATGGTGGTAAAACTTGGGAAGAAGCAAAAATCACTAGTGAAGTCTTACCTAAAATGATTACAAGATTTGAGTACTACTTCAAATGGGATGGTAAGCCTCTTTTGATTGCTAGTCGCTCAACTGATGAGACAGGCTACACTCAACCGACTCAACAACAGCTCTTAGATGCAAGAGGCACAGAGTTTGTATATCACAGAAATGCAATTCAGGTTTGGGAAGTAAAAGAAAATGGGGAGGTGAATAATGTCCAAATTCGTAAAGCTTAACTCAATATTTCTTGTAGGGACATTGTTGGCAGGTTCGGCAATCTCAGCTCTAGCTGAAGAGAAAGCTCCACCAAAAGCCAACTACACCCCAGCTGACCCAGACAATTATCCATTTCACGGGCATACAAAAGATGCTAAAGGTAGAACCATCAATGTAGATGGTGCCATTATTCGCCCAGCAGTTGAAGGAGATGTAGTAAATCATACTCAAATCAAGCTACAAAAGGGTCAAACCGGTCTTGGAACTGATGCTACAAAAGAGCAGATTGCTGGCTGGAATGTAGATGTGCGACCAGATGGCAAAGGTCTTCCAGAGGGTCAAATGACAGTCGAAGAGGGTAGTGAAGTATTTGCTAAGCACTGTGCAATGTGTCATGGTGAGTTTGGTGAGGGTGCTGGTAAAAACCCTGTGCTTGTTGGTGGTCTTGGGACTCTTACAAACCAAGCAAAAACAGGTGGAGATGAAGGACCAGAAAAGACAATCGGAAGTTATGCACCATACATTGCTCCGTTTTTTTGGTATATCAAAATGGCGATGCCACTTCCTAGTCCAAAAAAGCTTACAAATAGTGAAGTTTACGGGATTTTGGGGTATATTTTACAGCTAAATGAGATTCAAGTTGATGGTAAAGATATCGAAGATGATACAGTAATTAATGCTGAGTTCCTTAAAAAAGTCCACTTGCCAAATGAGAAAGGTTTTGAGTATAACAATCTAAGAAAGCCAGACACCCACAATACAAGATGTATGAAAGATTGTCTAGATATGGCGAAGATGAAAGTGATGCATATCGCAATCGATGCGACAGATAGTATCACTCCTCCATCAACTTTGCCAAGATATGCACTTGGTGCTACCCCAGAGTTTAATACAAATGTAGAAGCTCCAAATATAAAGGCAAAAGATACTGGAGCTACTGGAGAAAAAGAGTACAAAGCAAGCTGTGGAGCTTGTCACGATAATGAAGCAACTGGCGCTCCAGTAACTGGCGACAAAGATGCTTGGGCTAGTAGATTAAAAGCTGGGATGGAGACAGTCTATACTCATGCAATCAAAGGATTCAATGGTATGCCTCCAAAAGGTGGAAATATGAATCTCTCAGACGAAGAGGTCAAGGCTATTGTCGATTATATGGTAAAAAAGTCCAAATAAGGAGATAAGATGAAACAGCTTAAACCTCTTATCTTCGCTCTGACTGGGGGGCTACTTATTAGCTCCTTGGCTTTTGCTGGAGATAATAGTGATTTAATCAAAAAGGGTGAAAAGATTTTTAATACTAAGAAGATTGGTAACTGTCTCGCCTGTCATGATGTAAACGGCAAAGAGATTGATGGAGCTGGGAATCTTGGCCCAAAGCTTCAAGGTCTATCGATGTGGCCTGAAAAGATTTTGTATGACAAAATCTACGACCCGTATGTAACAAATCCTACTTCAGCAATGCCACCATTTGGTAAAAATGGTGTCTTGACTGATGAGGAGATTAAAGCAGTAGTTGCTTACTTAAAAACAATTAAATAAAGGAGTATTTTATGGAAAGAAGAAAATTTTTAGGATTTGGTTTTGGAGCATTAGCTCTATCTGCTCTACCTGTGAGTGTAGTAGCAAAAGATTACAGAAAAGAGTTGCCAAAGCTTTGGGAAGTAAAAAATGATGAGAAGCACTCAGACGATTTAAAAGGTGTAAATGAGGCTATCAAAACTCTATTTGGAAGTGATAAAACAGAGAGTGGAACAGTAAAACTAAAAACTCCAGCAATTGCAGAAAATGGTGCTGTTGTGCCTGTAACTATCAAAGCAGAAAAGGCAAAAAGAATTGCACTATTCCAGAGTGCTGACCCAGAAGCAACAGTTGCAGTATTTGATGTGCCAGAAAAAGGGATTCCTGAGTATTCACTAAGAATCAAGATGCAACAAACAGGTACAGTAGTAGCTGTGGCTGAGATTGATGGCAAACTCTACAGAGCAGAGCAAGTCGTAAAAGTGACAGTTGGTGGTTGTGGTGGTTGATGCCATCTTGAGAAAAGAGCAGAGATAAAAAATAGAAATTATTAGAAGAAATAGAAAGGATAAAAATGAGAATCAAAGCTAAATCTAAAAATGGAATTACTACAGTAAAAGTGATGATGAAACACCCAATGTTAAGCTACAGAGAAGCCAAAAAGAAAGGTAAAGAGGCAAATTTTATCACTCATGTAACTGCAAAAGTAGAAAACGATACAGTTTTAGATGTATCAACAAGTCAGTTTCTATCAAAAAACCCTTACATGAAATTCAAATTTCAAGGTGATGCAAAGGGTAAAGAGATTGAGATTACTTGGGTAGATTTAAAAGGTAATACCAAAACAGGAAAAGCTAAAATAAAATAAAGGATAAGCGATGATAGCTAAGAGCCTCAGAGTCTCCTTGGTTCTCTTGGCTACTGCCTCTTTTTTGAGTGGTGGAAGCTTCAATGAACAAGCAGAAAAAGATAGAGTAGCACTACAAAACTATATGCTTAAAAAGTTTGCTAATCCTGCAAAAGATGGGGCTAGTTATTTTCCTTACACGACTGCAGATGAGCTAAAAAATAAGATGATGCCTGTCAAAAATCTAGAAGATTTTCGTCTTGGTTCGTACGCTTTTAGCAAAATAGGAAAAGCTCAATATGATGAGATTAATGAGATGCCACCATACGAAGATGCAGTCGATGAGGGCAAGGAGCTTTATGATGGGAGCGAAATCTTAAAAAAGTGCTTCCCAGACCCTGCAATCAAAGGAGAGTATCCGAAGTTTGATGAGAAAACAAAAGAGGTTGTAACGATGACTTCGGCAATCAACCAGTGTCTAATCGATGCGAAGCAGAAACCTTGGAATGAGAAAAAAGGTGATATGACGAAACTTCAAGCTTACTTTGCTTTTGCTTCAAGAGAGGCGAAGAAGAAAATCGACATCAAAATCAATAGCAAAGATGCACAAGAAGCTTATGAAAGAGGTAAAAAAATCTACTACTCCCAGAGAGGTTATCTGAAACTATCTTGTGCAAACTGCCATGTCGATGGAACTGGTAGAAGAGTAAGAAATGAGTATCTCTCACCTCTACTAGGACATACTACTCACTTCCCAGTCTATAGATTGAAGTGGCAAGGACTTGGGACTATGGAAAGAAGAATAGTCGGTTGTGAGAGAAATCAGGGTGAGAAGCCTCACAAACCAAATAGCAAGTGGATGAGAGAGTTGATCTACTTTATGAGTTATATGTCAAACGGTATGCCAGTAGATGGCCCAGATGTGAGAAAGTAAAGGAGTGAGTATGAGAAGTTTAAAAATAGTTGCACTCTCTTTGATAGCTACAGCTTTTGTAGCAAATGCTGGGGCAGTAGAGGACTCTGTAAAACTTGATGTCAAAAAGGTTTGTGATGTAAAGGCAAACGGCTTAGAGAAAGTTCTAGCTGTTGCAGAAAAATATAACCCTGTTGCAGTCAAGAATGGTGTTGAGTTTATGAGATTTGGTATTCCAAACAGCTCCTACATCGCTGGGCTAGAGGAAGCAATCAAAGCAAAATCAAAAGAGGCAACTCTAAAATATAAAAAAAAGGGTAAAGAGTTGACCAAGAAATTTCCTACTGATTATGTAGCTTGGCGGGCTTGTACTTTTGCTCTAAGAGCTGTTCAGCAGATTGATGAAGCGAATAAGACTTACACCTCATCAATACCAAAATAATCAAAATAGACTTTCCCTCCCTCTGGGGAGTCTAAATTTAGGGCTTTTTTGAGGCTCTGGATTTGGACTAAAATAGATAATTAGAAAGGATTAATTTATGAGTCAATTTAGCAGAAGAGAGTTTTTTTATATGATGGCACTGTTGGGTTCTGCACCACTTTTTGCCAATTCACACACTAGACTATCACCAAATGGAAATACAAAAGATTACTACAAACTGGAGAATTTCGGAAATGTGAGACTCTTGCATATGACAGACTCTCACGCACAGCTGATGCCTGTATATTTTAGAGAGCCAAGTGTAAATATCGGTCTTGCTCCAAATGAGAATACTCCTCCACACATCGTAGGGCAGAACTTTTTGGACTACTACAAAATAGGTAAAAACAGGTATCTAACTTACGCTCTAACTTGTGTAAATTTCGTAGAAAATGCCAAAGCTATCGGTAGACTTGGAGGTTTTGCACACCTTAAAACTGCAATTGACTATTTGAGAGGAAGTTTTGGAAAAGATAAGACTCTACTTCTTGATGGTGGTGATACTTGGCAAGGAAGCTGGACAGCACTCCAGACTCGCGGAAAAGATATGGTAGGGGCTATGAACCTGCTTGGTGTTGATGTGGCTGTTGGACACTGGGAGTTTACCTACACAGAGAAAGAGATTTTAGAAAATATCAAAAACCTCAAAGCTGAATTTATCGCTCAAAATGTCCGTGTAAAAGAAGACGCAATAATGGACGAGAAGTTTACTCCTTATGATGAGGATAGTGGACTCGCATTCAAGCCTTACACAATCAAGAAGCTCGGAGATGCAAGAGTGGCAGTGATTGGTCAAGCATTCCCTTACACTACTATTGCAAATCCTAAGAGATTTATCCCAGACCTTACTTTTGGAATTGAAGCTGATGCGATGCAAGAGATGGTCGATGAGGTGAGAAAAAAAGAGAAGCCTGATGCTGTAATTGTGCTTTCTCACAACGGTTATGATGTCGATAAAAAGATGGCTCAAGTTGTAACTGGAATAGATTTTATTATGGGTGGACACACTCACGACGGTGTGCCTGAAGCATATCCTGTCAAAAATAAAAAAGGGACAACTTATGTCTGTAATGCTGGAAGTAACGGAAAATTTTTGAATGTTCTTGACCTTGACATCAAAAAGGGTAAAATCGTTGACTTTAGATTTACACTCTTGCCAATCTTCTCAAACTTAATCCCAGCAGATAAAAATATGAGTGCTTACATTGAAAAGGTGAGAAAACCTTACGAGAAAGATTTAAATAGAGTAATTGCTACAACTGAAATCGAGCTTTTCCGTAGAGGAAACTTCAACGGAACTTGGGATCAGGTAATTTGTGATGCGCTTCGTGAAGTCGGCGGAGCTGATATTTCACTTAGCCCAGGATTTAGATGGGGGACTAGCTTAATTCCGGGTCAAGAGATTACTTTTGATGATTTGGCGACTCAAACAGCTATGACTTACCCAGAGACTTATGTCAAAGAGATGGACGGTAAGACTATTAAGATGATTTTAGAAGATGTAGCTGATAACCTCTTCAACTCCGACCCATTCTATCAGCAAGGTGGCGATATGGTGCGAACAGGTGGAATCTCTTATAAAATCGACCCTACAAAAACCATCGGTAAGAGAATTACAGACATCACTCTACTAAATGGCAAAAAACTAGAGGCTAACAAAAAGTATAAAGTGGCTGGTTGGGCGACTGTAAACTCAAAAGCACCTGGTAAACCGGTTTGGGAGCTTACAGAAGAGTATCTCAAAAATGTGAAAACCATCAAAAAAGGTTACAAAGTCGATACTCCTGAGATTGTAGGAATCAAAGGTAACAAAGGGATTGTTAAGTGCTAGATTAGCTTGAAGCTAAGAGCTAGGAGAGGCGAAGCTCTAAGCTCTTCGCTTTTGGCTCTTTGCTAAAACTAGAGCCTCTTTTAAGGGACTTTTGGCCTCTTAGAAGATGCCCTACAATTTATAAAGGATTTTTATGAGGGTTTTTCTTCTCTTTTTAGGTTTAATGGCTGTTAGTTTTGGTGGTGAGTGGGAGAAGGGAAAAGAGATTTTTCAAAAAAAGTGTAACTCCTGCCATAGTGGTTATGTCGCTCCAGACAAGATTAAATCAAACTTCTTTGAACACAACAATACTCTTCTAAAGCTCAAAGCTCCAACAGAGAATATGCTAGTTTATGCGATAAATGATGCTCCAAAAAAGATTGGCGACCCGAGCGACCCAGAGTTTAGGCAAGAAGAGATTGCCGATTTTCTTAAAGAGTACCTAGAGAAGCCTGAGAGGGAAAATTCAATCTGTGATAGTTTTGTGATGAAGTTCTATGAGACCAAAAAGCCGATAAAGGGGCTTAGTGAAGCTGAGTTTATGGCTCTGGCTAAGTTTTTTATGGATTATAAGAGGCATCGAAAGGGAGCAAACCAAAAAATTATCAAGACTCTTAGTAAAGATTACAGCGAAAAAGAGATTGTCAAAGAGGCAAAAGCATCTGGCAAAAATATAATCATTGAAGCGACCTCCAAATACTGCCACTACTGCAAAACTTTCAAACGAGAGGTGCTAGAGAGCAAGGAAGTAGCCGATGCGATTGCGAAAGATTACATCTTCATTGAGGTTGATATGGAAAAATCTAAGCTTCCGTTTGGTTTGGCAAAGGTCTATCAGCAGATTACTCCAAGCTTTTTTATCCTAAACCAAAATGGCAAACTCCTCAAACACTACCCCGGAAGCTGGAAAAAACGAGACTTTCTTACAATCCTAAAGAGTCACAAAGGAGAGAAATAATGGTAATTTTGGGTGAAGTTTTGGCTCTTTTTAGTGCTAAAAAGGGCGAGAGTGGACTCCCTAGACCAAGAAGAGAGTCGCTAATTCTAACGAGTGGTTACGGCATAGAAGGAGATAAGTTTGCTGGTAAAAAACTAAATCAATCTGTAATGGTAGTAGGAAGTAAGAGCTACGATTTGGCAAAAGAGCAAGGAATTGAGTTGGAGCTTGGGAGCTTGGGGGAGAATATTCTGTTTGATTTTGATCCTCACGAGTTTGCAACAGGTACAGAGCTAAAAATCGGCGAGAGTGCTATAATTCGCATCACTAAAAACTGCACAATCTGCAAACATTTGGCTATTTTTGATGATAGACTCCCAAAACTTCTAGAGTTTCACCGCGGACTCTACTGCAAGATTATCAAAAGTGGTAAGATAAAAGAGGGTGATGTCGCTACACTCTGCTAAAAGAGAAAACAAGAATCAAAGCTTAAAGCCTCCAAAAGAAAAAGAGTGGAGACTCGCTTTGCAAAGAATTTTATCCTTCTGGTCCTAACACTTCTGGGTCTTGCTCTCCAGATTCAATTGAGTATGGTTCTGGTTTTGAAGCATTGTAACTACTTCTAGATGAACTCCTGTAACTACTCCTATGTTTTCTTCTTGAAGAGGTGCTACCTCTTCTACTACTTTTACTATGACTTTTACTAGCTACTCTATATCCTGAGCTTTTACTAATTGGAGCCGAGACTTGAGCTACTCCTCTTTTTATTCTATGTTTTGTTTTTGCTTTGTGAGCTGTAGGCTGAGAAGGTCGCAACGCACTACTTCTAGGCGCACAAGCTGTGAAAAACAAAACTCCAGCAATCAAAACAGAGTTTCTTAAAATAGTTTTAAACGCTATCAATTTTTATCCTTGTGAATCAATTGTTTGGGATACAATAACAAATAGTTACTTAAATATCTTTGATATATTTACTTTCAAATGTAAAGTAAACTGTTTAATACTATTTTGAAGGATAAGGCTTTTTAATTCTTATAAATCTAAATATTTTTTATAAGTTTTTCTTTTCTCTTCAAATGATAGTTTTGCGTAGGCTGGAGATGGAGAAGGAAGATATATCCTTTTTATATCAATGTCTTTGAAGTAGCAATTAAAAAGCTCCTCTGACTTCCTACCAGTAAACGCTATTGTTTGGATGGATGGATATTTCTCAAGAAGAGATTTTATATCATTTACTTCAATCTCTCTCAAAGATTTATCCAAAGAGTTCTCTCTTTTACAGCTTTTGATAATATCCCAAAGTGCTAGCTTATGCTCTTTTAGGAGCCAAATCTTTTGGTCTTTATTGTTGACTGGGTAATTTGTAATTGATGATAATATTTTCCAAAATTGATTTCTTGGATGTGAATAGTAGAAGCTCTTTGAAAATGAGTCGATACTTGGGAATGAACCAAGTATCAAGATTTTTGAATCTTTGAATATTATTGGATGAAATGGGTGGTTAATTTTATCCACTAGTTGACTACTTGCAAGCTTTTTTCATATTTAAAATCATCAGACTAAACAAAGCAAAAGCAAAAATCTTAAAGTCTATTTCACTCCCTTTATGAACATTAGCAAAAGTTTGAGAGTTTGTCATAGCTTCTCCTGCTAATTGCATATTGATAATATCTGGAAGATAGTAAAAACTAAAAAGAGAACCACTCATAATTGCCAAAAGCGTAGCTGATGAGGTCAGCTTATCTCTTTCTCCCATTTTGTATTTGTATCCTTCATATAAAAATATACTCAAAACTGTAAAGTTTATCAAATAGCTAAGCTTGATGAAGTTTTGTGTCATCAAAAGCCCCTCTTGATAGTGATTAAGCAGAGGGCTTAGGAGATAATCTTTGGAGTGAAAAATTACAGGAGCTACCACTGCTCCCGCAAAAATTACAGCTCCAAGTGTAGCTCCAAGTAAAATCAAATAGAGCATTGTTGAGATTCTAAAATACTTTTTCATCAAATAGTATCCTTAACTATTGATTCAAGACTCTTAAGCAACTTTGTCAAGCTTTTTCTTCAGAATTGAGTAAAATATAGCTCGATATTTTTTACGGTTTGAGCTTCCCATCTCCTCGCAAACCTCTTTAATTAGTTTGTCAAGTACTTCATCAGACTCTTTTAATCCTAATTTCTTTTTGAGAAAGCTCTCACGAACTCTATCTAATTCACTCTGATCTGTGCATGAAACGACTTCAGCATCAGCATTGTAGATTGCTGGTACTAGAGCTTTTGTAGTCTCTTCAATTAGTTTATCATCAAGCTCAATCCCAAGTTTTTTTGCTTCTGCTTTGTAGGCTTCAATCTTTTCATCAAGTTTGCTCATTGTTTACTCCTTTTTTAGCTCTTTTGATAATTCTATCATAAAAATAGCTCCACTTTTCCCATTTGATACAGTAATTTTGCCACTCATGTACTCTTCTATAATAATTTTACTCATGTAAAGACCCAGTCCAGTACCGTTTTTACTATCTTTTGTAGAAAAATATGGCTCAAAAATCTTGTCCAAAATTTTCTCATCAATCCCACCAGCATTGTCTTCAATAAAAATTTTGATACTACTTTTATCACTTGTGGCGTAGATTTTTATCACTTTTGTATCAAAAGGTCTATTATTTAGAGCATCTTTTGCATTGTTGATAATATTAAAGATTGATTGTCCTAGCTCATTTCTATAACCATAAATCATAATCTCATTATCAATATCAAGTTCAATTTTAATTTTGCTATTTTTGATGATTGGGCGTAAAAGCTCTAGCATATCTACAATCAACTCTTTAAGGTTAAAAGTCTGCTTACTCTTTTCTGGTCTAAAAAAATCTTTGAAGTTATCAATTGTTGTAGACATCAAATTTATCTGATTAAAAGTGTCTTTTTTAAACTTTTTAACCACCTCATCATCCAACTCTCCTGCTTCATATTTGAAGATAAACATCTGAATAATTAACGATAAATTATTTAAAGGCTGTCTCCACTGATGTGCAATCATTGAGATTAACTCTCCCATTTTTGCTAGTCTATCTTGATAAAGAAGCATCTTTTCACGCTCTCTGTTTTTCAAAATCTCCTCTTGAACCCTAATCTCTAATGTACGATTTAACTCATTTATTCGATTGTGGAGCCTCTTTTGTCTCCAATAAACCAGTAAAATAGTAGATATTATTATCAAGGAGATTAAAATAATGACAAAGACCATCTTATAATCTACCATCTCTACAACTTTCTTGGTCGTCCATTTGTCATTGACGATTTTGAAAGTATTTTTAGGAATAGACTCTAGAGTTTTTTCAATAATTCCATAAAGTAGATAATTCTCTTTTGGTATTGCCATCGAAAGAGAATAATCACTATCTAAATATCCAGAGATTTTTACACCTCTTAAAACTCTTTGATATTTAAAGTAGGCAAGAGTAGGAAGTGGCAAAATCGTAAAATAAGCCTTTTTACTCTTTACCATCTCAAGAGCTTCCTTGTAACTATCTACTTCCAAAATCCTGACTGATTTGTATTTATCTTTGATGAGATTTATTATTGCACTTCCACGCTTTTGAGCTAATACTCTATTTGAAAGAGTTTTGATATCAGTAATAATTGGACTATCATCCCTTGTAATTAAAGCCAATTTATAAATAAGGTATGGCTTGGTAAACCAGAGGTCTTTTTCCATTTTTTCAGTATTTATAATAGATGGAATCAGATCACATTTTCCACTTTGTAGATATTTTATGGACTGTTTTAAGCTTTTGGTCTCCACAAAAATAGTCTCTTTTGCCAGTTTACTAGTGACAATATTCAACACATCAATAGAGATTCCCAAGTGGCTATTATCCCTTTTAAACTCAACTGGAATCTCATCCAAAAGACTACAGACTTTTATCTTTTTTACACTCCTTAGATATTTATCCTCCTCTTCGCTAAATTGAGTTACTTGACGCTTTTTAATATCGCTCCATCTACTTCTAAGCTGAGCCAATTCCTCTTTTGTAACACTATCTATAGCTTTTTGTAAAATATCTCTTAGTATTGGTTTACTTTTTGTTACACCCAGACGAATTTTGGAGATTAGACCTTTATCCTCACTAATTGACATATATTTTATAGAAAGATTGTTTTTTTGGAGTAAATAATTGATAATATTATAGCTTTCAACAATAGCATCTGCTTCTTTATTTAAGACTGCAACAATTGAATCTAAGATATTTTTATAAGTTTTTATTTTAATTTTAGGGTAGTGTTGAGCTAAATACTCTTGAATAAAAAAACCTTCAGGTACTGCTACTCTTTTTCCCTCTAAGTCTGAGAGATGTTTTAGGTTTGGTTGATTTGAAAAGATTGCTTTTTTTATGACTAAATAAGGCTCTGTAAAATTGATATATTTTTCTCTCTTTTTGGTATAAATAATGTTTGAAATTACATCGATTCTATTATTTTTTATAAGCTCTAAAAACTCATTCCAACTATAACCACTTACAAAATTTATTTTTTTATTTAGTTTTCGACCTAGTAGTTTGATGTAATCTACTACATAACCCTTTGCTTGACCATTTTCATTGAAGTTGTAAGGCGCCCAGCTCTTTTCATTATGAACACTGATAAAGTCTAAATCATCTAAAAACTCACGCTCTTTTTTGGTAAGAGGCAATTTCTTGGTAGTAATTACCATATTTTGGTTGTAAATTTTATAAATATAATCTATATTTATATCTCTTAGCCCATAAAATTTATCGATGCTTGGAAGTAGAGTAGAACTTTTAAAATCTATTTTGTATTCAACTTTAAGCTCCCCTAATTTTACAATCCCACTATCACTTTTGTAAAGAATATCCCTTTTTATCATCTTTGAAGGGACTTGATGTTCTTGCTTTGAGATTTCCAAAAACTTTTTATTAAGATTACTATCAATAATCTTTATTGACAAGATATCATCATTTTCCATAAATATTTCTAGAATCTTCTTTGCCAAAGCTTTATCTAATCTATAAAGAGATGGGGCAATTACTTCTGTCAAAACATCTACAAGCTGTAGCACAGGTACTGTTTTGTAGTTGAAGTAGTAATTTAAAATTTTCTCATAAGTTCCATTTTGTTTAATCTTTTTTAGGGAGTTGTTAAACTTATAACAGAGCTTTTTATCTCTAAAAGCTACTCCATACCAACTCTTTTTGGGAAAGATTGGATGATATTCAAACTCCTCATCGATATGAAAATACTCTTTATACCACTCAAATATTCTCTTGTCTATCAAAATTGCTTTGACATCACCACGGAAAAATAGCTTTACATCTTCTAACTGTGAAGGGTTTTGATGATACTTTTCTTTAAATTTACCATCTCTTGGATTGAAAAGTCTATAAAACTCATCTCCTAAGTCCTGGTAGGAGTTACTCCATGATACAAAATCTACCCTTTTTAAATCATCTATTGAATCTATTTTAATATCTTCTTTTAAGCGTGTGATTGCATAATTTTGATAGTAGAAGAGATTGTCGCTATAGCATAGGTTATCACTCTTTTTATTTGAGAGAAAGATTACACCATCGTAATTATTACTCTTTTGAAGAATATTGTCTAGATAATATTTAGCCATTTGAACTATCTCAACCTTGTAGCCTAAAGGTTTAAAAATACTTTTTATTAAGTCAGGCTCAACTCCAAAGGTAGAATTTTTGGAGAAAATATAAGGTGGTTTATCATACCCAAAAGCCATCTTTAGCTCTTTTGCTCCCAAAAAAGATAGTCCAAAAATCAAAAATAGAGTAAAAATTTTCAATATAATCTCCAGGTTTTGATAATTTATCAAAAAAGTATAGTTGGATTTACATCCGATGAATTTTTTATGATTCTATCTGCTGTAGGGAGTTAAAGTTACTCTTTAGTAGAATTATAGAATAATTTTTTCTAAAAGGTATTTAAATGGGTAATTATATGCTCTTTTCTGGGACTGCAAATCCAAAACTCGCTGAATCAATAGCCAACCATCTTGAGATGAGCTTGACAAGAGCTACAATTAATCGATTTAGTGATGGAGAGATAAATGTCCAAATCTCTGAGAGTGTAAGAGGGAAGGATGTATTTATCATTCAGCCTACTTGCGCTCCAGCCAATGCAAACTTAATGGAGTTGCTAATTATGACAGATGCTCTCAAGCGTTCTTCTGCACGATCAATTACTGCAGTAGTACCATATTATGGATATGCACGACAAGATAGAAAAGCGGCTCCAAGAGTACCAATTACTGCTAAACTAGTAGCTGACATGATGGAAACAGCAGGAATTACTAGAGTAGTGACCGTGGACTTGCATGCTTCACAGATTCAAGGCTTTTTTGATATCCCAGTAGATAATCTCTATGGAGCAATTATATTTATGGATTATATTAGAAGTAAAAACCTCCCAAATCCTATCATTGCATCTCCAGATATTGGAGGAGTAGCAAGAGCTAGATATTTTGCTGAGAGATTGGGTTTGGATATGGTAATAGTAGATAAAAGAAGAGAAAAAGCAAATGTAGCAGAAGTGATGAATATCATCGGTGATGTCAAAGGTAAAGATGTAATCTTAATTGATGATATGATTGATACTGCTGGTACTATGGTAAAAGGGGCAAAAGCATTAAAAGAGTCAGGAGCTACAAGTGTAATGGCATGTTGTACTCACCCAGTATTATCTGGTCCTGCAATTGATAGGATACAAAATGGTGATTTAGATGAACTAGTAGTATCAGATACAATTCCAATGAAGAGTAGCTGTAAAAAGATAAAAGTACTTTCTACTTCTAAAATGCTGGCAGAAGTTATTAGAAGAGTATGTAATAATGAAAGCGTAAATTCACTTTTTGAGACAGTCTAATTCTACATCAAAGAGAGGAAAAACCTCTCTTTGAATCTAAAATCAACTAAATTCCATTCCTCCAGTAATAGGAATGACTTCTACTTTTACAGATTTAAATGAAGCTGTTTTAACCAGCTCATCACTCTCATCTCCAAAAAGATAGTTAATCTTACTCTTGGCATGATGAAATGTGCAAAATAGAGTATTGGCTTTCATTCCTTCGACAAACTTGACTCTCAAAGCCTCACTCTCACCATAGTTACTTTTAAGTACGACCCACTCGCCTAAAACCTCTTTATCACTTAGTGGAGCTAACAAAATATCTTCATCATATTTCGTGTCAAGTTTGGAGCTTCTTCTTGTTTGAGCTGAATTGTTGTAGTGGGCTAGAGTCCTACCTGTAGTCAGATAATAATATTTAGTACCCAACTGCTCAAATTCCTTACTTAAAATCTCCTCTACCATTCCACGCTTTTGCCATTGATGATAGATAAATCTCCCTAGACCATCTTTTGTACGAAAATCTAATAGATGTAAAATTGGAGTGTCTTCGTAGTAAATTGGCCACTGCATTCCTCTTTTTCTATGTCTTTTTAGGCGGTAGTACTTCGCACCACTAAATCTACGATGAGCTACACTTCTTACCTCATCCCAGACATCTTCGCTAGATTGATAATCAAAACCTCCTCCAAGTTTGTTATCTACTATCTTCAAAATCTCCCAATCATCTGGCAAATTTGAGTCAATTAGTGGTTGGGAAAGATGAAGTCTTCTCATCGCATTAACATAGACTCCTACCTTTTCATATGCCGATTTTACTCCAAAAATCACATCAGCTCTTTTTGCAATCTCTGTCATAAAAAGCTCTTGTACTACAATCAATTCTAAATTATTTAATGCCTTTTGGACTTTATTTTGATTTGGATGGATGTGGGCAATATCTTCTCCCATATTGTAAAGAGCTTTGATTTTACCTTCAATCATCCCATCAATTAGTTCAGGAGTCATCAATCCAACCTCTTGTGGAGTCTGGTAATCTGGATCATAATATGGTAGACACCCCATATCGCAAGCACCTTGGACATTGTTTTGTCCTCGAAGTGGCATAAGGCCTGCTCCTGTTTTGCCTATATTTCCTGTCAAAAGTGCCAGGTGAGTAAGAGCCATCACAGCGTAAGAGCCATCAATATGCTCTGTCACCCCCAATCCCCATAAAATCATGGATTTTTTGATAGCGTACTCTCTTGCTATATTTGGTACCATTTTGGCCAAATACTCATAACCTTTTATCTGTTTAAAAAATTCTGGATTGGCATAAGGGTCATTTAGAATCGACTCTTTATACTCTTCAAAGCCCTTTGTTCTAGTCTCTACAAACTCTCTATCATAAAGCTCCTCATCCAAAATTACATAAGCCATAGAGTTCAAAATCAATAAATTTGCTTCAAAAGGGATAATACAGTTGTATCTTGCTAGTTTTGCTAATTTTGTTGGTCTTACATCAATGACTGCTAGATTGTTGTTTTGTCTTGCACTATCTACGATGCGATTTGCAATGATTGGGTGAGCTTCAAGAGTATTTGAACCAATCACAATTAAAAATTCGCTTTCATAAATATCATTATAAGGATTAGTAGCCGCTCCTTCTCCGATTGTAGCTTTCATGCCTTTGAGACTTGGGGAGTGGCAGACTCTAGCACAGTTATCGATATGTGGAGAGCCGATACTTTTTCTACAAAATTTTTGAAAAAGATAAGCACTCTCACAGTTTGACCTAGCTCCACCAATTGCACAAAAACTTTTTGGAGAATATTCTTTTATAATCTCTTTTAGTTTTAATGCCACAATCGAGGTGGCAACATCTAGTGATGAGGTATAAAATTCATCATCAAAATCGATTAAATCATCCCCAAACTGCTTTTGTATCCAGCTATTTTTAGCAACAAATGATTTTCTAACTCTTGGAGAGCTGATTCTCTCTCTGGAGCTTACAAAATCGAAGCCATATTTTCCTTTGATACAGAGTTTTCCTTGAGAGACGACTCCATCTTTTTGGGCATAGACTCTTTTTATCTCACCATCTTCAACCACTCCAACAATATCACAACCAACTCCACAGTAGGTACAAACGCTCTCTTTCTCTTCTCTCTTTGGCATAAAACCTCCAACTCAATGATTTTTTAGGGGGATTACCACAGCAAAATTAGCAAATCCCTGCTGACTCTCAACTCCCTCAAGACCTTCAGGAATATTTATAATATGCCCCTTTTTCTTAAATGAAAATCTAAAGTTAACCACCAAATTTTCGACTCCAGAGCCATCAACTTCAAGCACCAAATCATACTCTTTGGCACTAGAACTACCTGAAACTACACCTTCAACCATAGGATATTTTACTCTTATAGATTTTTCTTCTTTCTGGTTGTAGATTTTATCTTGTGCACCATATTTATATACCTCTACAAAGTTATGGGAAGCGACTTTTTTTATGGCTTTTGTGCTTTTTAGAGTCGGAAAAGATACTGTAAACAAGCCGTAATGGTAAGAGATATTATCGATATTTTTGATAGTAAATGTGAGGAGAATTTTACCTTTTGAACTCCTATCCACATCCAGATAAAATCTCATCTTTGGAGCATCTTCATAATAATCATAAACGGTGCAGTCTTCAGCTGAACTCTCAAAAATATACTTTTTGGAGACACTTCTCTTAAAAATAAAAGATATAGGAGACTTCTTTTTGATTAGACTTTTAATTGGTTCATACGGAAGAAGGAACTCAGTTTTTCTGTCAGCGTAGGATTTTATCTCGTAAGGATTGTAGAGAAAAAATAGCCCATCATTTGTGACAGCAAAATTCTTAGCTAAAACAAATTTATTTTCAAACCATCTATCCTCTTTCAAAGAACTGCTTGGAGATAGGTTTTTACTTAGTTTATAATATTTTTCAGCAATTTTATGGAGAGTCTGATTCGTATCTGGTTTAAAAAGCTCTTTTAGATTCAAAATCTTGAAATTTCTCTTATCTACATTTATAAAATCTCTACTAAAAAAGTCGTGCGCTCCTCCTGTGTAAGAGCTTCTATCTATAGAAAAGGTAAAACTATTTGGAGTTTCTGCAAAGAGATTTATCGCAATATTTTCATACAAATCATTAGAAACTAAAAAATCACTTTTTGCCTTTATTACATCCTTTTTGGGATTAGATTTTTCATATTCAGCAATCAATTTTTTCTGGGCTACCTCCATAGCCTTTTTTAGCTCATCTGAGCATTTATCATCGCAGACTAAGTAAGAGATAGAGTATTTTTGGCAGATTTTACTATCACCGTTCTCTTTATCTTTTACCTTTATGCACTCCTCTTTTGAGAGCTTTTTGGTTGAGAGTGGGTAATTCCTCTCCAAGAACAGCTCTACTCCCCAAGCCTTTAGAATCAAAATAAAAATTAGTAGAGCTTTATACATTTTTTAGCCTAAATTTTTGGAGCGTCAATCTTACGACAATCTATTAAATAATCTCCCCCACCTCTACCTAAAGCTAGATTTATAATCTTAAACTCTCTTAAATCAGAGATAACTCTATCTTCAATATACTGTTTTTTGATTTCTAAAATAATAGGAACAGTCCTACTTCCTCCCAAATCAACCTCTTGGTAAAATTCGCAAGCAAATGCTAAAGAGATATTCTCCACAATGGGAGGAAAACTATCAAAAACTCTTCTTGTAGGAATACCAAACTCTTTTGCTTCACTTAGCCATTTATCCAGAGGCTCTGCACTCTTTTGCAACTGCTCAAGATGCTCCCTTTTTGGGATACAAATTGTACATCTTTTGGTATCTCTAATATTCTTCAAAGTATCTTTTGGCGTGCCATCTACTTTATGACCAATTGATACAATCAATGTTGGTGGATTAGAAGATAGAGGAGTAAAATAGCTAAAAGGTGCAATATTTATCAAACCTCTAGCTTCTGTTACTATCCAAGCAATAGCACGAGGAATTACCGATTGAGTGATGATATGGTACCTCTCTTTTGGTTCTAATGAATCATAATCCAAAATCAAATTTGACTCCTCTTACTTTTTCTATTATTTTACTCTTTTATCCCAGATTGGAGGCAAGACAAAAATCTTCCAACCACTCTCAATCCAAGCAATTAGCTTGAAAGAGACCCAAAGAGACCAAAAGAGCATTATAATTTTATAATACCACAAAGAGAGTGAAATTAGGGTCGGTTTAAAGATTAAACCATCAATAAAATCACGATACCAGATCAAGTCGTAACTGCTAGAACCATTTCCGCGAATTAACATTTCAGGATTTGAGAGTAATCCAATAGAAATTGATGCAATAATTGAGATAAGACTCAATATCGCAAAAACAATAATCCCAACTTGTACAAAGTTCCTAAGAGTACCTCTTAGCTCATCATCTTGGTAAGCTTTTAATTTCAACAAGATAATCCAGATAATTATTGGAACTAAACCCCAAGATGATATAGTAGAAATTCCAAGTCCTAAAATTGCCCAATCCAAAGTGGTGGGTGGGGAGCCAAGAGTCTTGCTCAAAATCAGAGCCAAAATCAAAATAGAGAGCATCACTCCCCAGATTAATACTGCTGGAGAAAATAAAGAGCCACTAGCAAAGAGAATCCATCTGCTATGATTCATCTTTAGCTCTACGATAGAGTTTGTACTTGGACGGTGAAGGTCAATTGTAGGAAACTCATAAACTACTTTACAAGAGTGCTTTTCTCTCCATTTAATAGTAATCTTTTGTCTACCAGCTCTTAGAGGAAGTTCTAGCTTTCCATTTTTTGGCTTGAGGAAGTACTCTCTAGTACCAATTTTAATAGATTTTAACTCATCTAAATTATCAATAGTGATGGGATATTTAGAAGCAATTGCACTATTTATCGATAAATCTAAGCTCAAATCTCTGTAACTTTGAGATTGATTAATTAGTAATTTAGATGACTCTATCGTCAATGTAGAACCAATTTTTGGAGTAGTTGAAGAGACTTTTATATCTAAAGCTTCTCCAACCCAAGGCTTAAATCTCAAGAGTAATCTATTTCCAACCACTTGACTACTGCTTGGCTCTAGTCCTTTATAATCAATATGCCAATTTCCTTTTGCATCAATTAGCCACTCTTGAGATAGAATTTCACGGTTTTGGGCTTTGTGGGCTTTGAGGTGAATCAAGTTTTTTATAGGCAAAATTGATTTAAAAACAATACTCTTTTGCTCTCTTGTAAGATAAATTGTAGCTTTTTTACTCTCTGTTTTAATATTTTGGTCTATAATTGATTCTCCATCTAAGAGAGGATATTTTAAAATGTATGGCTTTTGGATAGAGTTTAACAGAGTTACCGTAGTGATTATATACCAACTATTTTCAAAATGAAATTCTCTTTTTAGAGATACAAAAGGGGCAATTTGGCTATTTGGAATCTTTTGACTCTGGGTCACTCTCAAAATTTCAATAAAATGTTTGGAGCTAAGAGTTACTCTCCATCCTTTTGGTGCTTGAGTTTCAAATAGTCGAATTGGAAGCTTAGACTCAAGCAAAATTCTATCTACCTTTTCTAAAGAACCTATAAATTCTACTTTATGTACACCTTTTGGTAATAGAAGAAGAGAATCTCCTTTTTTGTTACTGACTCTAAAAACAGAGCTATTATCATCTATAAAAACAGTATCGGCCATCCAAACACCAACACGCTCAATCGTAGGAATGTAGAGGTTTTGACTAGATGAGATTTTCATCTCTACTTTTAACTTGGAATCTACAATTGTCACTTTTACTCTCTCAATCGATGCACAATTCATATTTTGACACTCTTTTGCACTCTGCAAAACTCTTTTTTTGAGTTCACTCAAAATCTCTTGAGATGGAGTTTTTGGAGTAGTTGGAGTTTTGGAAAAGCTAGGTTCAATAGTAAAAAATAGAGCCAGAAATATTGCTATGATATTTGGTCTGATAGTTTTTCGTCGATTAGAGTCTCTAATAAAATCTCTAAGAAATAAAAATAGTAAAAATACTACACCAAAAAGGCTTAGTACTCTCCAAACCCTAGTTACAAGAGGAGGAACAATCAAGAGTTGTAGTTTTTGTCCTTTTGCTAGTGTCCCATCCCAGTAAAATTGATATTTATTCCAGCTCCAAAAAGGTTTTGCGATACCAGTTTGCACTTTTTCATCACCACTTATGGCTTTTTGATATTGTGGTTCTCTTTTTTTTGCTGTTTTGTAGTAAGACTCTCTTTTAAAAGAGATTGATTGAGGAGCTTTGCTTGGGAGTGGAGTCAAGGAGGCGGACTCGACCTCATCAAAACTATTATGTTCTAAGCTATAAACCTCCTTTTCTAGTTGGGGATAAAGAGATGCCCTCAGCTCAAATAACCCAAAATCATATATTTTAAAGCCAAGACTGATAACTGTACTGATAATAAGAAAATTGACCATAGTACGCATTCTACCATCTGGTAAAACTCTAATCAAAGCAATAAGTAGAGCTAAAATTATCCAAATAACTGTCGGAGCCTTTGGTTCTTGCCAAAAAACTACCCCAGCTAAAAACCCTAAAATAGCATACTTTAGACCAAAAAGTTTATAGATAATTACGCTAAGAAGCAGTAGCAAAAATATATCAAAAAGATTCCATTTATCAATCCATAAATTTGAATGTCTATCGCTTCCAGTAGACCCAAGCACTCTCCAAGCTGGAGGGAGATTGAGATTGAGTGAGCCACTATCAAACTTCTGGTTCCAGCTATTTACAGGCAAAGATGAGATATTACCATCACTTCTGGATGATGTAGTGATATTTGCCCTCTTTTCTCTTAACTCTACACCCAAACCTCCCCCTTTTACCGATGAGATTACTTGTGGTTTACCATTGATTGAGAGTGAGAGCAAGTCAAAACTCCCAAGCGTCTCAAGGCGTGTAGGAAAAGCAAGAGTAGAATCAATTTGGTCAAAAATACTATAACCACTTCCATTAAAATCTAGCCAAACTTCACGCTTAAGAGTGAAGTGATTTGACTCTTTTGTCAATTTGGTTTTATAGAGTTCTTCAATCTTAAAAATAGACTCTTTGTTGATGAGGTAGGCACTAAGTCTTTTCCAAGCTTTTGGGATATTTAGATTTTGGGGGTCAATAGCTTTTACTCCTTTAATTCTGACTGTACGATATTTTGGATTCTCTTGAAAAAACCAGACTTCACTATTTGATGGTTTGAAGTTATATTTTGGTATTTTGAACTCTTTGACCTTTTGATTTGAGTATGAACTAACAAGCAGACTCCACTCTCCAGCTTTTAGCTCTACTTTTAAAGAGTTATCTCTTGAGATTGAAGCTTTGAGAGGGGTTTTGATAGATTCAGCCAAAAAACCATCCAATAAAATCCCATTTAATTTTATATATTTTACTCCACCTGAGACTCTAAAGTGTAAGTATGTATCGACTCTCATTGGCTTTGAATCTATAATCTTACGATAAATAGAGACTTCAAACTGCTCATTTTTTGAGGATTTTTGTACTCTTTTTACTAGCCAAAGCCTAGAGGATTTATCCTTTGGCACAAATCCTCTTCCTACTACCTCCAGACCTACTATCTGTTTTGGCAATTTTAGATATTTTATATCGTTTTTTGGAGAGATTTGGAAGCTAATTTTGTGTTCTCCTGTGGGAACAAGAAGAGTTGGGGTATCTCTTTTTTCAGCTATGGGAGAGTCAAAACCATCCAATTTTGGACTCTCTACCCAGCCACTATCTGCTAAAATTAGAGGAATCTCAAGCTCTTTTTTGGAGAAGTTTTTGATGGTAAAGCTCAAAGTTTTACTAGTAGGATCAAATAAAATATCACGATACCAGAGGCATCTTTTGGACTCTTTGCCATTAAAATAATCAGGACAAAAGAGATCATCTACTCCATACAAAACCCACTCTTTCCACTCTTTTAGAGGTTCTGGAATCTTTAGCTCACCAGCCCAGGCTCCTAAAACCATCCAAAAAATTATCAAAAAATGGACAACTCTTCTCATTTTCTCCCCCTTTTATTTTGATTTACACTCTTAGCCTCCTACCCAAAAATCCCCTTAGTTGCTACAATTGTCCCAAATACGACTATTACCATAGCACCAAATAAATTTATATATTTCTTATTTCCAACCATTATCGATACGACTGTGCCAGCAAGCGTAAAAAGCACCAAAAAACCATAAAGAATAAACATCAAAGAGACGATATTTTGTGGAAATGCCAGAGGTTTTTCATCTGGCAAGATAAATGTCTGTACCCCAATTGTCAATATCCAAAGATAGAGCATTACAGAAAAGAAAAAAGCCCAAAATAGAAATTGCATCTTTCCACTGCGTCTAATCATCTATCAAATTCCAATCAAAACTCTGATTTTGGTTGAAAAAATGCTTCTAATTGCTCCAATCTCTTTGCCAACTCTTTTTTAGATTCTCTGTATGCATCTTGTAGTGCTTGTTCATGGCTTTTTCCGAGTCTAATAGAACTCTCATAAACTTCTCGACCTTTTTTGGTGAGTGATTGAAGCTCAAGCTCTTTTGATTCTACTACAGGAATAATCTCATCTTCTGAAAAATCCTTTGTCCTCTTACCAAAATCTGGTACCTCATCATCCTCTTTTATGCCAATTAACTCAAACTCTTCACTATCTACAGGTTTTATTATATTTTGTCCACCCTCATTTTTAGCAATCTCCTTAGACTCTTTTTGTGAGGAGCTTTTTGTGGCGGAGTCTTCTTGATTTTTAGGAGGTTGATTTTGTGAATTTTGCTCTTGTGGTTCTAGAGATGGTTGAGGAGTTTGACTCTTTTGCTCCTCTCTTCTTTTTAAAACCAAAATCTTCTCGAAGGCTCTATCTACTGGATAGTTGAACTCTTTTACCAATCTCTTAAAAGCCTTCAACTCCTTGGGAGTGAAGAGTTGTACCTGCTCTTTGATAAACTCTTTTGAATATTTAGACACTCTCTATCCTTTTTTTAGCTTTTTAGGCAACTTCTTAAAAGACTGCAACTTCTATATTATAACTTGAAAAATATTTCTATAAGATAATTGAACAGCAGTAGAATTAATTTTTTGTTTAAATCGCCCCAGCTAGTGTAATTTGACTAAAGAATGCCTCCTTTTTTGCTACTAAATCCCCAAACTTAGAACCCAAGACAGCGCTAGGCTCAGCTACTCCTTTTAATCCAAAAAACTTTTTTGAAGCAGAGTCGGAGAAGTGATTTGGGAGTGAATTAATCTGCTCTTTGGTAAAAAACTCCACTCTTTTATCTAATCTTTTGACAAAATCCAAAATCCCACGCTCATCTTTTTTGGCATCAAATGAGTAAAAAGATTCAATATCCTCAAGGCTAAAACTATTTTTCTGACAAAACTTTATGAAAGCTTGGTAAATTAAGTCACTATCTACCCCCTTGTTGCAACCAATTCCAATTGAGATTTTGGGTCTAAGAGTCAAATTATTAAAAGAGCCTGCAGGAAGGATTACTACACTATTGGAGTCGACTTTATCTAAAGATACAAAGTCCAAAAGAGCTTTTTTGTCAAAACCTTTTATATACTCTACTAGAGAATCTCTTGTTGAGACTTTGACCCTTTGACCATTTAAGAGTCTATTTGAAATTTTTGCCAACTTTTTTAGATTTTCTAATCTCCAATTACTTTTTTGAGCCAAAGTATCAAAAGATATTATCCCTGTCTGGTCAGTAGCTGTAGAGATAAAGTTGATAGCATTTAATCTTTTGGCAAGAGTTTCTGAAAGCTGATTTGCTCCTGCTAAATGTCCACCAACAAGTGGCACTATCTTGTCCAAAGCTAGATTTATTACCAAAACTGCAGGGTCTTTGGCTTTGTCCTCCAGAAATGGAGCTATTTTTCTTACTACTGCACCTACTGCTAAAATTGCAACAATAGCATCAAACTCTCTCCAGAGAGTCGGTAAAATATCATCTAGTTTTTTGTAGTTTTGCACCAAAAAGTCATCTGAAGCAAAACCATCCTTAGCAAAAAGAGTTACATCAAAATCTCTCATCTTCTTAGCCAATTTTAATGCGGATGAGAAGCTTGGTGAATTTATTGATAAAATTGCTACTCTCAAGAGTTCCCTCTTTTGGATTTTAAAATCATCTCTTTTGCCTCTTTGAGTGAATTATCAAGAGAGTAAGCTTTTTTGTAAGACTCTAGTGCTTCATCAAATCTCTTTAAATCATAAAGAGTATTTGCATAATTAAAGTGATGAGGTGCATAATCTGGGTCAAGCTCTATTGCTTTTTGGTGATTTTTGATGGCTTCTTCATCTTCTCCTAGTTTGTGCAGAGTATTTGCCAAAGAACCAAAGCCCAAATCATCATTTGGTTTGATTGAGAGTAGATTTTCATAAAAGTTTTTGGCTCTTTTATAGTCCCCAAGTTCAAGAGAAGCTACACCAAGCCCTCTTAATACATCAGGATTTTTTGGTTCTATGATTGATGCACTCAAAAGAGCTTTTTGTGCTTTTTCAAACTCTCTATCTAAGAAAAACTCTTTAGCTTCTGCTATTAGTTCTTCTACTCTTTGAGATTTTTGAGGAGAGTTGACAAGCTCCGAAAAATTTTGGATCTTTTTATCATCTTTTTCAACTTCATGAGCTTGAGATGTTATCTCCTTGAAAAATAAATAAAAAAGAACGATACTGAAAGTAAGAGTAATAAATTGAAAAGCAGACATAAAAAATCCTTTGATATGAGATGAAATAAAAGAAAAAAGTCTTAAGTTTATTTGATAGTCTAACTGAAAATTATAGCAGATTTACAAAAAAAATCAAGTTCTTTCATCTCTTAAAATTTTTTATTATAAAATAAAAAGCCCCTATCTTAATCGTGGGATAGGTTGTATAAAAGTAGTTGGGCATCAACTACTTCGGCAAAGATAGTAGAAAACTAGCTACTCTCTAGTACCTTCTTCTAAACCTAAAATTTCACCTCATTAAGCTTGAAAACATATTAATTCATTTTCATCCTAAAATTGAAAAGAGTCATTTTTTTAAGTTTTTCTATTTATCATCTTTGATACACCTTACAGCATCGGCATTTGCAAAATATCTAGTCCCATAACCGAGAAACTGATCTGCTCTAAATAGAATATGTCGAATCCTTCTTGAATCTGAATAGTTATAAGCAGTAATTGTCCAATAAGCTCCTCTACTACCTGGTTCTGAAAGTTCTCCTCTATCATTTTGGGAGTTTCTATAACCATTCATTGGAAGCCTCAAAAAATTGCTGTCTATACTTTTACCAGGAAAAGGATCCATTACTTCATTTGAGCTTGTTTCTGCTAAGAACTCATCAAGCGTAGGGGTTCTAAACCCTGTGGGACAAACTCCATTTCCCGTAGAATCTTTCATAAAATCGATTCTGGCTGAGAGATCATCATCTACACCATCTACTAACCAATCATAATCTTTACTATTTCCAATTACAACAAAGGCGTCATCATTACCATTGAGCGTAGTCTTCCTCTCTATTGTAATAGGACTATCTTTTAGTTGATGTCCATCAAATCCCCTACCAAACTGAAAGTAATATCCATAACAGCTACCATCATCAAAATCTTTACAGACTCGGTCTGCCCCAATATTTCTATCAAGCCAAATTCTTCCAGTATATGGAGATTTGATAGTTCTATAAATCTTACCCCTAAAATTAACTTTTTCTGAGATAAAATTCTCCTCCACAAAAATATCTTCTGCTTTAGTTTTTAATGATTTATCTATATTAGAGATAATCAATTCACCTTTACCTCTTGTAGCCTCCCAAAAATTATAGTTTTTAGGATTACCATCATCATCTTTGAGAGCTAAATTCCTCATTTGGACACTTATGATATTAACTTCGCTTGTAGTTGGCATTTTATTATCTAAAAGTACAGTCAAAATTCTAAACTTTTTCTGAGACTTTTTGGATGATGGATCTCTATCTTCTACATCATGATCACTCAAAATGGTACTCCAACTTTTTCTTACCATATCACCAGCTACAAAATATGTCCTACCTTTTTGTGTAATTCCACTATGGAGTAGATCACTTTTTTCTTCTGCAGTAAGTGCTGATCCCCAAGGGATTGGTACTATCAAATCCTTAACTTCACTTTTTGGAATCATTCCCATTAAATAGAGTTCTACATCATTATAAGGTATGCTATTGCCATTATTATATACCCAACCAAATGTCTTAGCACTATAGAGTTTCCAAATAGTATTTTTACTTCTTATATATTCTCTATGTTCATCCCTGAGATCGTCTGAGCTGGCATCAAATCCACCTAATTGTCCTTTACCACCAAAAAAGCCTGTAAATCCCCAGTGAGGACCATTACCCAAGCGATAACCATCACTACCATCTATTTTTGCATCAAAATCTATAAATTTATTTGCCCAGTTATGAGCAATCTCATGCAAAGTAGCACCTTTTGAGATTGCACTTCTGTATGTGAAGTGTAAAATTCCTTGCAGTTTGCCTTTGGAACCATATTTTTTTCCATGATTATAAATTGGAAGACCAATTCCTTTAACACTATTTTTCACTTTATTAAATACAACAGAGTAATTTACCTCTTCTGGCTTTATTTTGTTATTTGTAATTAAAAATATAAAATCGTAATCGTCAGAGAGATTTTTATAGATATTTTTGGTAATTTCTGAAAGCTTATCATCCTCATAGATTAACTTTCCTATCTTATCCAACTCAGGATCTATGTAGATTAAAGTATCTTTTTTATCATTTATATATATATTTTGTTTGACTTTTAGATACTTTACACCACCTTTTAAACCATCAAGACCACCAAAAAAACCCATCCAATTAATTCCAGCTTTTGTAGTGTTTTTTGTATCTACTCCTGATCTTTTAGTATCATCTTGCCCAGTCGACAAACTTGATGTTTTAGGTGTTGTAGTAGTTGCTACTGTTGGTAAATCAATACCTATTTGCGAAGAGGTATCTTCAGTAGTTTGAGAATTTTGATCTACAGAGTTACTACTCTCTCTTACTCCACTTATATATGTGGTTCTTATTCGATTTATGATATTTTGATACTGAACAATATGCTCAATAGCCTTTTCCTCATCTACAATTCTTTTTACCCCAACCTCTTCTAAAAGCTCCTTAACTTCATCTACATGAAGTTTTTGAATATCAATCTCTTCTGTAAATTTCTTGGCAATATTTTGATCAATTACAATACTACTACTAATATAGCCATCATTATCCAATGATTGAATAAAAACAGCCAAACTTACTACTTTTTCATCATCAACATTTTCTCGTGGCACGCCTGCTAAATCTTGAACTGTAACAACACTATCTCTAGGAAGTTTCTCCATTTTTCCAATCTTAGCTTTACCTACTCTAAACTCTACAGGAAGAGTTGTACACTCAAAAGTACCATCTTCATTGGTAAAACCACTTTTACCTCCACACTCAAATTTTACACCTTTTATAGGAGAGTCAATCAATCGACCTCTTTGAAATCCAGCACCTTTAACATTTATTTTTATTCCTGTATTTTCACTAGTGTTTGCTCCTATTCTTGGAGTATTTAGGTTCTGTTTTATAGCTGTAGATGTCATGGAGGGTTCTGAAGTGCTACTTTTGTTACTACACCCTGTCATAGTCAATAGCAATAAAAAAATTGCACTTAGTACCTTAATTTGATTCTTCATTAAACTTCTCCTTCAATTTCTTCAAACAGCCCAACGAATCGTTTAAAGATAATAGAGGAGGAAAGTCCGGAGAGTTGCAAGTTTGGCAACCCGGCTGTCTCAGGGAGACCCGTGGCTTTCCGTCCTCGCCTCGCGACGAGTTTGGCTTTAACATTCTTTATTTCAAAAATAAAAATAAATTGATGATATAAAGAACATCACATATTTCATATTATAACAGTCAAATCTTAATATTTTATTAATCTAAATCAAAAAAATAAAATATTTTGTTTATTTTTATAATAATTATCAAATGAATATTTTTTGTCATATCTATTCGATAAAATCCCCAACATCCTTTTATAAGAAGTTTGTTAAAATATTCAGACTAAAAATATTTAAAGAATGGAGAATCTATGAAAATAGTAGTAATTCAAGGACCAAACCTAAACATGTTAGGAGTCAGAGAACAGCACATCTACGGACCGATGAGACTAGAGCATATTCATGAGCAGATGAAAAGATTTGCTGACGAAAATGGGATTGAGATTGAGTTTTTTCAGAGCAATCTAGAGGGTGAACTAGTAGATAGAATCCAAGAGTGTATGGGAGATGCAGATGGAATTATCATCAATCCAGCAGCTTACAGCCACACATCAATAGCAATTAGAGATGCAATCTCTGCTGTTGGGATTCCTGCTGTAGAAGTTCATATTAGTAATATTCACTCTAGGGAGGAGTTTAGAAAAGAGACTCTAACAGGCGAAGTATGTGCTGGAGTAATTACTGGTTTTGGACCATTTGGGTATCATCTAGGACTTTTGGGAATTACTCAAATTGTAAGTGAGCTTCAAGCTGCAAGAGAAGCACAAATGGCTCAACATCAAGCTCAGGCTTAGATAATTGAACTATATTCATAAGGATGAAAGCGCACTCTATTATGAGTGCGGTTATAGCTGTGATAATGCCATTTTTCTAAAGCTTGGTAGTGAGTCCTTTTTTTTGACTGATGGCAGATATGAGATTGAAGCAAGAGAGCAGGTTTCAAATAGTGTTGAAGTGATAATCGATAGAGATATCATCAAAAGAGCAAATAGACTCCTTAGAAAAAGTGGCATAACTAAATGTAGCTACGACCCAAAAGAGTGGAGTTGTTTTGACTTTGCCAAAATCTCCAAAAATAGCGATATCAAATGGAAAAAAAAGCTCTATCTCTCCCATAAAAAGAGGATTATCAAAAGCACTCCAGAGATTGAACTGCTAGAGATGGCAGTTGATACTGGGAGAATAGGTTTTGAAAGAGCAAAAGAGCTGTTTTTGGTCTCAGGTATTGGTGAAGATGAGTATAAATTAAAGAGATTAGCCAGAGAGGCGATGAGCGATTACGGTAAGTTTGAGCTTAGTTTTGAGCCGATTATAGCAATTGGTGCAAACGCCTCTAAACCTCACGCAACCCCGACAGATGATGAGCTTGGATTTGGGGATTTGTTACTGATGGATGCTGGAGTAAAGTTTGCTTCCTACTGCTCAGATAGAACTAGAACCATAAACTTCGTAGAGGGGTTTGATTGGGATGAGAGACAGAAATTTACCTCTCCTAAGCTCCAGAGAATCTACGATACAGTCCAAAAAGCCCACGATAAAGCGATAAAAAAAGCAAGAGTTGGAATGAGAGCCAAAGATATTGATAAAATTGCAAGAGAAGTGATAGAAAAGGCTGGTTTTGGCAAATATTTTGTCCACTCTACAGGTCATGGCGTAGGTTTAGACATCCACGAAATGCCCTACATCTCCCCACGAGACAAGACTATAATTGAAGATGGAATGGTCTTTACAATTGAGCCAGGAATCTACTTAGAGGGTAAGTTTGGGGTAAGGATTGAGGATATGGTTGTAATGGAAAATGGCAGAGCAAAGGTGCTTTAGTGCCAAAGCTCACAAAACCTCTTGGCAAATCTATGAAGATAATCAAAATGCCAAATTTTCCCAAAAAATTCCTAAAAAAAGCTAAGAAAAATCCCAAAACGGAGTTTGCTCTGCTTGGGATTGGGGGAAATGTGGGTGATGTGCTAAGAACTTTTAATAAGCTGGAGAAACATCTAAATAGTTATCCAGATATTAGAGTTGTGGCTACTTCTATAATTCTAGAAAACCCACCATTTGGCTACACAAACCAAAGAGATTTTCTAAACTCGCTAATTTTGATAAAGACCTCTTTAAGTTCTATAAGATTGCTGGAGAGGGTTTTGAAGATTGAGGATAGATTTGGGCGAAAAAGAAGCTTCAAAGATGCCCCAAGGACTCTAGATATTGACCTGATTTTTCATGGTAGAGTAAGAAAAAGGAGCAAAAGGCTGAACCTGCCACATCTTCACTGGAGAGAGCGTAGCTCTGTGCTAATTCCACTTAAATATATGCTAAAAGAGTCAAACTCCAAAAAAGTTGCAAGGCTTATATACAAACTCTTAATGGTTCATAGGAATTTGAAGCTAAAGGGTTATCAAAATATTGGCTGATGAGGTATTTTTTGATTTTGAAGCTAAAAATTCAAAAAAATATCAAAAATCACAAAAAACTCTTGACAAGAGAGAAAAATATTAGTATAATCCCACCACAAATTAAGAGATAGCCCGATTGGGGTGTCGCCAAGTGGTAAGGCAACTGGTTTTGGTCCAGTCATTCGGGGGTTCGAGTCCCTCCACCCCATCCACTCTTTTTTAACTGTCGCGGGATAGAGCAGCTTGGTAGCTCGTCGGGCTCATAACCCGAAGGTCGGGGGTTCAAATCCCTCTCCCGCAACCAATCAAAACATCGGTTTTATCGAACTTCTGAACTACTTTTAAAAGCTTTATTTTTTCTTAAAATGTCCCCTGTGTCCCCTATAGTGTCCCCTCTATCAAATAGCCCTATTTTTTTATGTAATTTTTATTTCAAAATCTATTCTTATCTTCTCACCCTCTATATGTTTTGCATAGGTGGTGAGTATCATTTGTGGATTAGTATGTCCCACAATCTTTGCCAAATCCATTACCTTTATCTTTCC
>Ga0256843_1000071_pt1 | contig 83465 bp, 84 predicted proteins | sample AlvinellametaG_FD_191572 | JGI IMG/M metagenome (GOLD analysis project Ga0256843, IMG submission 191572) | Pompeii worm associated microbial communities from hydrothermal vent at the East Pacific Rise, Pacific Ocean - Alvinella | ecosystem: Host-associated > Annelida > Integument > Unclassified ... | reverse complement strand
AACCAATTTTATCTCTTCTAATTTTTGTTAATCCATCATCATCTAAATCATTGGTCTTTATATTGTCAATATAAACCTCTCCCTCTGTTGGTTTGTCTAAACAACCAATAATATTTAACATTGTTGATTTTCCACTGCCAGAAGGTCCCATTATAGAAACAAACTCCCCTTCTTTTATTCTTAAATTTACATTTTTTAGGGCATAGATAACTTCTCCTCCCATTTTGTATGTTTTTGTTACATTTTTGAGTTTAATCATAAATTCCCCCTAAGAATTTTTAAATTATTTCATTAATTACTATTTTCTTAGGAATGCCTTTAATTTTTAATATTGTTTGATTTTTGTCCTTATTAGTTGTTTTTTCAATCTCTTCCCAGCTATAAAATGCAATGCCATCAATCAATATCCCTTTTTCGTAGGTTATTATCTTATAGGTTTTATAAAACTCAGAAATTGTAAATGCCGCTATAAATATAAAAAATAAAACTGCACTGTTATAAAAAGTCCTAAAAAAGAAGTATATAAATCCAGCATATCCTAAAACTAACATTAATCCTAAAATTTTATAAACCCTATTTCCAAATATTCCTTTAACTTCTTTTTTAAGCCGTCCTTTATCTATCTTTAATATTTTTCTTGAGATATGGATTAGAATTAAAGTAATTCCTACTAAACTTCCAAAAGCCAACAATATAAAGAGCAGTATTGATTTAGTAATTAAAAGTATAAATACAATTAACGCGAGTATTAAAGCCATTCCAATATAAAAATAAAATGGATTTATTCCTTTCATAATATCACTTTTTCTTTACAAATCCCCTATAAATCAGATATATAACTCCCATACAGAATATAACCGCTATTCCAACGACTAAATAATTAACTCCTTCACTATTATTGGTTTTTAAAGAAACTGATTCTCTATTAATTTTTACTGCTTTATAGATAGTTATTAGGTTGTTATCTTCATCTCTATATGTTATTTTAAGAGGAATTTCACTTACATTTCCATTAATTTGGCAGTGCAGTTCAAAACTACCATAATCATCGGGATTTAGAGTTCCAACGAAGTAGTTTTCATATGGCTTTTTTGGAATGATGTTTTTTGTTTTTTCTATTGATATTAAAACGCTTTTTGCCTTACCAGTTCCGATATTGTCTATATCTCCAGTTATTTTTATTTCGTTAAATGAGCTTTCTACATCAACTCCACTTAAAACCAAATCTGCCTTTCCTACAACATTTATCGTTAGATTTTTCTCAATCTGATTGTTATCAAAATATATTAATATAGGAATATCAATTACACCTTCTTTATCTACTTTTATCTGGAAAGTTAGATTTTTTGCCTCTCCTTTTTTGATGAATATTGATTTTTGATCATCTCCAATGAAATATTTGCCTATCTGAACAACAAATAAGGAATCTTTATAATTATTTCTTATTGAAATTGTTAGATTTTCTATCTTTCCAACTGTAATGGTTGGGTTTTTTATATTTATTGAAACCAGCTCATTTGGAAATACATTGAAGGTTAAAATCCCCGTCTCTTCAACTGTATTTTTATTTTGATAGGTTAATGTCTCAGATTTTGAATCCTCATTTATCGTCTCTGATTTTTGCGTTAATTCCAATAAATTGTATGGATTTTTATATGATATTTTGTAATTTATAGAATAAACTCCTTCTTTTTTGGCAAAAATTGTTAATGGAATGTAGGTTGATTCCCCAGAGTTGAGAGAGGATAGGGTGAAAGTGTTATCCCCCAAAATTATTAAATTATTTGAGTTTTGAAATTCTACTTTTATATTTTCAGCAGTTCCTGTTCCTTTATTTGTTAATAGGAGGAGGATTTTATTATTCCCAACATTTAACATATTTTTGGTAGTTTCTATTACCAAGTTTGCCTTTCCTCTCACTGGGAGAGTAAAAATTCTATTTTCAGAATACTGCTGATCATCCTTTGTGTAGTTGCAATAAACCGTTATTTTATAATCATAATTTGGAGCATTTGGCTTTATTTTTATTATTAAATGGGCTACTCCATACTCATAAGGAAAGAGATGTCCAATCCACTGCTTTCCTTTAATAATCTCTATGTTCTCTTTTGATATTTCATTTGTTGGTTTTATATATATGACTGTATCGTTGATCTCTTTATCTGATTCTATCGTTATATATAGATCATAGGTTTTAGACGGCTCCAAGTATTGGGCTTTATAATCAAAATTTTTAAAGATTATGTAAGCAGAAACTTGAGATAAAATAAATAGGAAGATAAAGATGATAAATAATTTTTTTAAGCCCTTCATCTTTTTCCCTCATCTTATAATAACTTTAATACGCTGTATAGTTGATACAATCCAAATATAACCGTTGGAATTAAGGCAGTGATAAATGCGTTTTTTAAAGTTAAGTTTCTTGCATATTTAATTGCATAAGTCCATATATATAAATTCCATATAGTTACAGCAAAGCCAATTATTGTATTTGTATAGATTAACGTCTTTGGGATTATATGCTTTATAACCTCTTGAACAATCATTGGATTCTGCATCTGAGTTATAGTTAATGGTTGAATATGAATTTGAGATAAATAATAATAAGCAATAGGGATTGTTATTAAAGCTCCAATTATATTGGGGAGAAATCCATAGCCAGTAAAGGATAATGTTTTCTTAAAGCTCCCTTCCCCTTTAAATGCCATTGAAATGAGATGCATAACTCCTGCTATAATTAACCATGCAACAATTCCACCAATAAATGTAGATATTAACGCAATAATCTTGGTAAAAGCCAATACTTGCTGATACTGTGGAGGAAAGATTTTGTATATAATTGAAGTTGATATGTAGGCAGAGATTGCTATCAATATGGAAAATATTAATACAATTAAAAACGGTTCTTTTAGAGAGATCTCTTTCTGAGAGAGTTTTTTGAAGAAAGTGTCTGGATTTGTTAGGGCTTCTATTATATTCATCAATACCACCTATTAGATTTTTCAATGATTGTATTTGTTGCTTCAACTATTTAAATCTTACGTTAGTAGATAAGTGGCTATTTTTGGAGTTATATAAACCTCAATAAAAGCAGCTATTATGATTAGAATTATTGAAATTAGAGATAGTTTTAAAAACTCTTTAATATCCTCGTTAGTTATTGGTTTTTCTTTCTTATCTAATAGGTAGAGAGTTACTTCATAAGGAATTTTAAAACCAGCTACTGCCGATATTAACATAGCTGGGATTTCGAATATTCCATGTGGTAAAATAAAACCAGCAATAACTTTTAACGGTTCGTTAGTTTGGAAGATAGAACCGATTAATAAACCAACATTAAAACCATTATATATTAGATTTATAAAAGTAGATAAGCCGAAAGTTATAGCCCCAGCTAACATTAAAAAGATAACTTTTAGGTTGTTTGTTAAGATTATAGGAAAGTTAAAATTTATTTTAGGTTTAAAATTTGATAAATCCTTATCGTTAATTTTTGATAAATTGTTTATGGAGATAAATCCAACAATAAAACCTAATGAGAAGATTGTTATTGTTAAGATTATCGGTATTTTCATGGTTTCACAAAGATCATTTATGGAAAAATTTCAAAATACTTTATTATTATCTGTGAATTTTTCTTTTTTCTTTTTATAATATTTTAATCCCATTAAAAAAATATCTATTAATATCATAAAACATAGTAACCCACATATCAATATTTTATAGGGAGGCTTTAGATTATAGAGAAATATAAGAAAAATTCCAAATATTATTGTATATAGCATTCGTATATATAAATACACGCGTTTTAAGAACATTAAATCATCACCAAAATTTTATAAATAATAAGTTAAATTTCGAAATGCCTTAAAGACCAATACCTACCCCCAATGCTATTAACCCCACTCCACCAGTAGCTACTCCTGCTGCTAAAAGACCATCTTCAACCACAGCCTCAGCTGCAACTCTAGATAAAAACCCTGCTCCATCTATACCCCATCTATAGCAATTATATAATTGTAATCCATCCTGCACTGCACTACTATACTCCCCATTTTTTGAGTGTTCATATAAATAATATGCCGCAATATCTCCCAAAACTACCGGCTCAGCTACTAAGGCACCTATCATGCTTACTAAAACCAGACCTGCAAAAATCTTATATACTCCCCTCTCTAAAAATTTCATATTGCCCACCTTTATTGCTGGTTGTCCCGTTAGTATTGGCTCAGCCCCATATAGGAGCGTCATCGCCGACTATATTTTTGTCCAATATGCTTCTTTACTCCACATATCGTTTTACACTTTTTTCATTATCATAATAATACAATCTCACTGTATACATTTATATATTACGATTTAATTTAGATCGTAAAATATTTATACGGAAACAAATGCCCTATTAAAAACTTTAATAAATATAAAAAAGTAAAGTAGTTTAAAACTTTGTTTATAACAACCTTTTTATAGCATTCCATATTAAAAATGATTGTGGCTTTAAAATCCCTTTTTGTGGATTTAAGAATAAAATATTCTCTTTAACTAAAAATATCCTAATTTTCCTTTTTATCTTACTTTTTGGAAGTTCATAATTATCTTTAAACAATTTCAATGCTTTTAAGACATCATCATAATTTATGCCTTCATAATCTTCTTCAACATTCTCTAATAACTCTTCCAAGTGATTCAACTCTTCCCTAAGTTTTGTCTCTAAAATGTATTTCAAATCTTTAACAGCTTTTAACTTTACAATAACATCATAAATATCCTTTGCCTTTCCACCAACATAAGAATAAATCAACTCCTTATCCTCATTAGTTAGATTAATATTTTTTTCTTTAGCTAAAAAATCCATAAATTTTAAGGCAGTTTCCTTATCAAAATCATCAACTAAGATATAATCAACTCTCCCTTTTAATTCAGCTTTTCCGTAGATATATTCAATAAACAAACTATCAGAACTTAGGCAAAAAACGTGGCATAGATGTTGAACTTTGGTTAATGCCACTAAGAACTGGAATAAACTCCATAATAACAACCTATTCCCGTTTAAAGTTATCTCTCTAATCATCTGCAACTCATCAAATATTAAAATTGGTTTTTTACCCTTCTCATTTAATTTTGCAAATAAATACTCAATATATTGATAAACATCTGCTGATTTATCTCTTTTACTAAAAATTCTATCAAAAAATGGTTTTGGTATTTTAATAGGCATGCCCAAGTAATATTTACTAATCTCCCCACTGCCTTTAACTAACAAATCAGCTAATGATTTAGCATACTCTCTAAAATCGTCTATTTTTGATTTTTCATCCACTTCGAATAAACATTCAATAAAACTATCAACATTTAGAATATTCCTCGTCCTAAAATCAATAAAAAACGGAATATATTTTGACTTATCTAATCTGTTAGTTATAACTTCTCTTATTAAAGTTGATTTTCCACTATTTAAAGGGCCATAGATAAAATAAATATTATTTGGTTCTTCTTCTAAGATTAAAAGAATTTCATTGATTTCTTTTTCTCTATTAAAAAATTTCATAATTACACCTTTTTTAGCCATATTTATTATAATCTTAATTTCTTTTTCATTTAAATCTTACGTTAGTAGATAAGTGGCTATCTTTGGAGTTATATAAACCTCGATAAAAGCGGCTATAATTATTAGAATTATTGATATCATTGCTAATTTTAAAAAGACCTTTATATCTTCTTCAGTTATTGGTTTTTCTTTCTTATCTAATAGGTAGAGAGTTACTTCATAAGGAATTTTAAAACCAGCTACTGCCGATATTAACATAGCTGGGATTTCGAATATTCCATGTGGCAAAATAAAACCAGCAATAACTTTTAACGGTTCGTTAGTTTGGAAGATAGAACCGATTAACATGCCAACATTAAAACCGTTAAATAATAGATTTATAAAAGTAGATAAACCGAAAGTTATTGCTCCAGCTAACATTAGGAAGATGACTTTTAAGTTGTTTGATAATATTGAAGGAAAGTTAAAATTTATTTTAGGTTTGTATTTAGATAATTCTTTATCATTAATCTTTGATAGGTTGTTTATTGAGATAAATCCAACAATAAAACCTAATGAGAAGATTATTAAAGTTAAGATTATTGGTAGTTTGTTCATGATTTCACAGTGTATTCTTATTTATTCTTTATTATATTAAGATATATTAGTATTAAGCCAATAATAGCCAATATCAAATATTTACTGAAAATCCATAGTTTATACGGCTGATTTAATGCTAATAATAAGATTAGGACTACCATATATAATAATAGAATCATTAACATAATCTTAGTATTTGAATTGCTCCTTTTTGCCATATTATCATTTTGTATGTGTTTTAATATGCCAAATTTATAAATTAGTTGGTATAAGTTAAGTATAAAGCATAATCCAAACAAACATATCAAAATTAAAGAAATGATAGTTTTATAACCTTTATCTAAAAAATATATTAGAAAAAATATTACAATAAATAAATAGCAAAGATATAGCAATATTGATACTAAGCATTCATTTTCCTTATTTTTGTAATCCATTGTCTCACATAAATTCTTGATATTTGTATTGTAGTTTGTAATCTAACTTCTTAAAGTGCCATTCCAACACCAATTCCAATTAATACTGCCCCACCAGTAGCTACACCTGCAGCTAGAAGTCCGTCTTCAATAACTGCATCCTCTGCTACATCAGATAATATCTCAATTCCTTTAGCTATACCATAATCATCGCCCACTGTATAATCTCTTAGTGTAGAAGCATCTTCAACTGCAGCATCATATTTTTTCTCCTTTAAATGTTTGTATAAATAATAGGCTGAAATATCTCCCAAAACTACCGGCTCAGCCACCAAAGCTCCTATCATGCTTATTAAAACCAGACCTGCAAAAACCTTATATACTCCTTTTTCCAAAAGTTTCATAATGCCTCACCTTTCTAAGGCGGTGTTAGCAATTCCGAATTGGCTCCGCCTCTATATGTGGCATCATTGCCAGTTGGCTCAGCTCCTATACCGGAGCGTCATCGCCGACCATGTTTTTATTTAATATACTTTCCTAATGACCTATATTATATTACACTTTTTTCATTATCATAATAATACAATCTCACTGTATACATTTATATATTACGATTTAATTTAGATCGTAAAATATTTATACGGAAACAAATGTCCTATTAAAAACTTTAATAAATATAAAAAAGTAAAGTGGATTAATTTGACAAAATTAGTAAATTATTTCAATAAAATCAACTCTTTCAAAATCAGAGTCAAAAGTAGCCAATTTATTTATTTTGTAATATTTGCAAGTAGCTACAATAATCGCATCGTTCGTTAAAAGGCAGTATTTTCTCCCAATTTCGGGAGCTAATTTTAAAACCTCCCAATTTGTATCCAATATTTTTAAATAATCCATTTTAATCATTTCATCAATTTTTTCTTTAACTTCTTTATACACCCAAGAATATTTACTTAAATTCTCTTTCAAATCATAAACTCCTTTAATTCCATCCTCCAACGCTATATTAAACGTCACCCTAAACATTGTTTCAGAAAAAACAATTGGATTTATACACAACATAAAACCCTCGTTTATTAGTTTAGATAATAATTTATGAGCTTTCTCATCCCCAACAAACAATCCGACCATAACCGAAGAATCTACAAAAACATTAGAGGAGGGATTCATAATAGGCCTCTTTTAATTTTTTATAATCAGTAGTTTTACACTTTTTTATTACCAATGACTTTAAAAACTCTTCCACATTGTTATCAATAATTTTAATTTTCAATTTCTTTTTACCCTTTATATTTAATGGTTTTAATGGCTTTAAAACACCATTTTCATAAATAACTTCAATAATATCTGACATTCTAACCACCAAAAAACATAATATAAAATTAAGTTCCATTTTTATTTAAATTTTATGTTAGTAGGTAAGTGGCTATTTTTGGAGTTATATAAACCTCAATAAAAGCAGCTATAATTATTTAATAATTATTAGAATTATTGATAAACCGAAGGTTATAGCCCCAGCCAACATTAGGAAGATAACTTTTAAGTTGTTTGATAATATTGAAGGAAAGTTAAAGTTTATATTTAATTTTTGATTTAAATCCTCTCCTTTGTAATTTTTTGAAAAGTCGTTTATAAATATAATTCCTGATGTAAAACCTATTGAGAAGATTATTAGAGTTAAGATTATCGGTATTTCATGGTTTCACATTTGATAGCTCTTTAATACCTAATATAAAATTAAAATAGCTGATTTATTATATTGGAGTATAGTATTGGGATAATAACTGTCAATAGTAGGTATTTACTGATAAGCCATAACATATACGGCTGATTTAAAGACAACAATAAGTATTAAAATCACTATATAGCATAACAAAATTATTAACATAATCTTTGTATTTGAGTTGATTCTTTTTGCTTTTATTGAGTGTAATATTTTATTATAGGTTAGTTTTGGCATCTAGATTCACCAAACTTAATTTCATTCAGAATTTTTACTACCCTCAAATATTCTCCAAATATGCCATTCTTTTTCTTTTTTCTTTTCCAATAGTATTAAGAAAATCAGGTTTTATTATTTTTTCTCCGCTAATTTTGCTACTGTAAATTTATAACAGATATACAATATATTTAGTAAAATTACAAATATTGTCAGTTTCATTGCCAATATCCCATAGGGATGTTTTAAGACATATTCAAATATAGAAAAGGTTAAAATTACAATAATTGCAATACTGCCATATCTGTCTATTTTTTTATTATTCATGCTAATATTACCTCACTTCCCGAATTTTCAAAGTTTTTAATATACTACAAAATTCTAACATCTTCTCTAATTGTATTTTAACGATATTAATATAATTCGACTGATTTAATGTTGTTAATAAATTTTGAATATACTTTGCACCTGATTACGTAAATTAGGTAGGCATAAATGACTGTTGATGCCAATATAAACCAAATATTGAATTTTAAATAATATCCACATATTACAAAGCCAATTGCTAAAATAATATCTGCCAATATAATTATTATTGTGCTTCTAAACCTAATATCTTTTCATACCCATATCTAACAAAATTATATATAGTCATGATAATGTCCTCTTCTTTTAACCCCAAAATATCTTTGAATTTCATATACACAACCACATCCATCAAAAATGGCAATATCACAAATAAAAATGCCAAATACACTAAAAATACCGAACTTCCAAAATCCATACTTACACCTTTTTTACTTTAATGTGAGATCGTCAAGTTAATGATTTCCCAATTGTAGCATAATGAAGCTTTTTATCCAACTAATGGATGTATCGAATTTTACTATTTTTGGGATTTAATAAACAATAACAACTACTTGTTCTCCTTTGTCTTCAATACTCTTTACATGTCTTTTTAAATCACTTAAATTAGATATAATTTTGTTATATATGATTTTCTTGATAGGATAACACGATATTCGTGCAAATTTGTCGGCGAGGTCTTTTCTCTTAAATACGAATCTTATTATCGCGTCTACTGGTATTAGCAATACTGCAAACAGTGCAGAAACCAGCATTAAAATTATATTCCAATAATTCCACCTCTTTAAACAGTTAGATACTTCCTCATCTTTAATATGGTAATGAATGACGTCTAAACCATGTTTTTTAAGCATATTCTCTATTTCATTAACCTCATCAAATACATGAGAATACATCTGTGGATCGTTAATATGAGCATACGCACCGATCTCTACCAAAATCACCTTTGGATGTTTTTTTACTAATTCACTGATAATTTTGTATTTTTTTCACAAAAATCTGGTAAAGTTATGTATTTAGCCATTTCTATCCCTCAAATTAATAAAAAGTAATGAAAAAATATTTAAAAATAATTTTGAAAATTTTTGTTGTTATAATAATAAAATCTCACTGTATACATTTATATATTACGATTTAATTTAGATCGTAAAATATTTATACGGAAACAAATGTCCTATTAAAAACTTTAATAAATATAAAAAAGTAAAGTAGTTTAAATTTATGTAATTAGAGATTTTATAAAGAGAGATAGGAGATCTATAACTGATATTACTATAATTATAATTGCAATATGTTTTGTTTTTTGTTTTTGATGTAGGATTATTCCAAGCCCTAAAAATATTGTTGATGTAAAAACTTGAAGAATGTCTTTTAAATCAGTAGGGGTTTTCTTATAGTGTGTTAAGCAGATGACACTTAACAGCATATAACCCCCACAGATAAACAGTATTAAATATCTCTTAAATTTAAAATCTATATTATTATGCTTTAAAATTGTAATAGATACTAAAATAATGATAAGTATAGTCCACAAATACAAAATTTCTCTCCAATTATCTAAAAGGTAATAAATAATAGATCTTAGCATTAGTATCTCCCATGAATCGTTATAATTTTCTCAATATATTGAAAATGAAATTATAACATCCATGATCTCCTATTTATTATTGTCGATAGTTGTAATCATTTATGTTTTAATATGTTTTAAAAGAAAGAGGAGTATTATATCTATAATTACGATTAGTATGAAGCCCAAAGTATTTAAAAGCGGGCTTTTGAAGTTGTAAGATAATAGAACAGTTATAATAATCATATTTAGCGTTAAAAGTAAAAAATAACTATTTTTATCTTTATTATTTTTTATCATTTTGTTATTTTTAGTTATGGGCATTATTCCACCCAGTATACTAATAAAGGATTTTAAATAAAAGAAATATTCCATAAGGATGTATGATACAGTAGATTATTATGTATTAAATTATAATTAATTTATTATATTATTACGTTGACTAATATGTATATTAAAAAAGATATATAAGGTTATTGGTTTAGTTGAATTTTTTCATTTTCAACTGATTTAGCCCATTTTATCATCTCATTATATATTTTATCCTGTTTTAAAAACTCTTCATTTCCTATTAAGACCAATTTTCTTTTTGGACGTGTTATTGCAACATTCAATCTTCTTAAATCTTTTAAAAATCCAAAATTCTCAGTTCTAACAAATGAAATAACTATTGTCTCATTTTCCCTGCCCTGGAAACCATCTACTGTATTAACTTCCACATCTATGTTGCTTTCTTCAAACATACTTCTTAAATACCTTACTTGGGCGTCGTAAGGGGTTATAACGCTTACTGGAATCCTATACTTTAAAAGTTTTTTAACAATATCAAAAACCTTTTCTGCTTCTTCTATATTGTAGTAAGAGTATGATTCCCTATCTCTCCGCTCTTTTCCTTCTACATTAATAAATTGGACAGGAATTTTATTTACGATGCTTTTATCTGTTTCTTCTATCTCCTCTTCTTTAACCAAGTCCAACAAGGTTATGTTTTTTACACTTTCATCTGCTTTTAGTTTGTTGTTGTAGAATATTCTATTTGGAAACTCCATTATTTTTTCGTTCATTCTATATTGAATTTCTAATATTGATGAAAAATCAGGATATTTTTTAATTAAACGTTCGAATAGGGTCTTTTTTAATTCTTTATTTTCACTTAAAACTGTTGGAGGTAGTTGTTTATGGTCTCCTGCCATTATTAGCTTATTTCCTTTAACTATTGGGATTAAGCAAGATGGTTCCATTGCTTGGCTTCCTTCATCTATAACAACCACATCGAATTCCCAATCCTTTAACACATCAGAACCGGCCATTGAGTTCGTTGACACAACAACATCCGCTTCTGAGAGTATCTCATTTATAATTTTTTCAGTTAGATCATCCAAATTTTTAATTATTTTCTGTATTTTCTTATTTTTTGTGATCCATTCTGCCATACTTACGATTTTTTCTTTTGGAATTCCTCGATATGATTTTTTCTTTTTCGATATTTTTAAAATCTGCTCATCGCTCATTCCCCTCCTCCATCTTGGAGATGGTTTCAAAAATTTATCTCTTTCTTCTTTGATCTGTCTAATTCTCTCTTTTAGAGATAAAACCTCTTGATATTTTTCATGATTTTCAATTAAATACGGAAGTGAGTGTTGTATTAATTCCTTTGAGATTCTTGTAGGATGTCCAACCCTAACGACTTTTAAATCAGGATATTTTTTAACTAAATACTCTAAAATGTTATCAGCTGCGGTGTTTGAATCAGCGGTCGCTAAAACTTTATGTTTATTAAATTTGACTTCTTGAACTATCACCTCTGTTAAAGTTCTTGTTTTTCCAGTGCCTGGAGGGCCGTGAATCAAGTATAAATCCCTACTTAACACTGCTCTTTTTACTGCCAGTTTTTGGGAATCATTGAGTTTATCGTCATAAAACTTTATTTTAATATCGTCTCTTAACGGTTTTTCTGGGTGTTCAAGTCCCAATATTATGTAAATAAGCTTATTTTTTCTTTTTGCAAACTCTCTTAATGCTTCTTTCATTCTTTTAAATGTTATGTCATTAACGTAGAGATCAATTCTAACTCTGTCTTTATAAACCCATTTTGGAACATCTTCGTCAAAAGCCACATCTATGAAGTTTTTTCCAACTGAAATGACATTTGCATAGAGATCACTTTTTAGAGGATCTTCTCTACTTATTAAAACAACATCTCCGGGAGATATTTCTGTTTTAAATGGCTTTTTTCTACCAAATCTCACTAATGTGCAACCTAAACTTTCTCCCAAAAACTTTCCTTTTAAATTTAAAATTGCTCTTCCTACGTTTTCTCTCTTCTTTCCTAATCTAATAATCTCATTTTTATGGAAGTCCATTTCACACCTTCTTTCAATCTCGATAAGGTCTCTGAATTTTTTAACATAAAGATCTATAATATTCATACATCCACCTCACTCATAACTTATAAGATTTTCTAAAAATATATAAATCTTTAAATCTTCTCAGCAACAATGATGTTATCCTTATTTCTTAAAATTTTAGATTTGATAGTTTTTCCAATTAAGTTCCTCTCATTTCCACAATTAATTATCTGAATAACTCTATTTTTTGCAACTCCCAAAACTTCTCCCTTAACCCTTCCATCTAACTCAACTTTTGCTTTCACAACCTCTCCAACTTTAAAAGGGTAGGGTAATCTTTTCCTTTTATGTGTTCCGAAGTCCTTTGGAGAGGTTATCAACTTAACATCGATCCCTTTTTTCGCATACTCTAATTCATAACTCCTTAATAAGTTATAGAACCTTTCAAAATCCCAAATTTTCATCTTCTTAGGTCTCCTTCCAAATTGGTAAACTCTACACAGTTGACAACCTAAAATAGGGTCTTTTTTCCCTGTTAACGGATTTATTATATTTTGAGGATTTTTCTGCTCCAAATCAATAGCAAAATCAATAACTTTTTTAAATTCGTTATCGTTCACGTTTGGTAATAGAAGAGGAGCTACAAGTAGATGAATCTTAGAGTTTTTTATATATTCTGCTAAATCTAAGATCTTTTCAACATTATAATCTTTCCTACCAGAAAGCATTTTAGCCATTTTTTCATCTAAGGCATTAATGGATAAGTTTATCCTATGTAGGCCTACTTCCTCTAATTCATCTATTAGTTTATAATTTAAAATTGTCCCGTTGGTTTGCATAGAAACTATTCCACTGCCTTTTTTATTTATCTCAACCAAGTTCTGCACTAAATCAACCAATGGGCAATAAAGAGAGGGCTCTCCCTGCCCATCCAAATGTGCTTCTAAGTGTTTATTTCCTTTAAATTCAGCCAGTTTTTTATATTCACTAATTAGGTAATCGAGATCCACATAATAATCGTTTTTTCTTGTTTTTGAAAACTCTCCTTCGTCCACAGAGCAAAATATGCAATTTAAATTACATCCACAGTGTCCTCTAACTTGTATGATGTTTCTTCCTCTTTCAATCAAACCAAAGGCAGTGTGTCCAATCAAAGGAATTGGCTCATTTATATATATAGTCCTCCTTTTGGTTATCTTATTTTTTAAATTGTTTGCAATAGCGTAGGAGATCAGATTTAATATACCTATTTTTATATTCTCTGCTCTTCTTGGGTGGGTATTAATCTTTATTATTGGAGGAGAGAACTCAACCTCTTGATATGGAATCTCAACCTCAACTTCATAGTTTTTATTTATCTCTAACAGCAGTTTGTTATCTTTACATTTAACATCCGTTATCATTCTGTATCTTGAAAGATCTAATACTGTCATATGTTATCCCTGTTTCAAAAAATATTAATTAAATAAAAATTAAAATCAAAAATTAGAATAAAACCCTAATCAAGCTTTAAATTCCAAGTTCAAAATAAAATTAAAAATCAAATTGAGAAACCTAAATTAAGAAACAAGCAACACTAAAAATAAAAAATTATAAATATTAGGATTAATAATTGAATTAATGATCAACTATAAATTATGTTCATAGAATAAAATAAACACCCGAATTGAAATGAATAAAAAATAGGGCTTTGATTCTTGTTATTTTATTATTATTTGGATATTTGGTGCGGGGGACGGGATTTGAACCCGCGAACCCCTACGGGACCAGACCCTCAATCTGGCGCCTTTGACCTGGCTTGGCGACCCCCGCACTCGAAGACAGATTTTATTTATAAACATCCCTATATAAAACTTACGCCGAAAAGTATATATATGTGTTTCTGTTTATTATGGTATTGCATGCCGAGGTGGCTTAGCGGGTTATAGCGCCCGGCTCATACGGACATCCCAGCTTTACAGCTGGGTCCTGGGAAACCGGGAGGTCGAGGGTTCGAATCCCTCCCTCGGCACTATTTTTCTATTTCCACAGTTAGGGTCGTTTTTTGAGGGTCTAATTTTTTAATAGATTATTTAATATGTAAACATGATCTTTTTTCATATTTTTTCTATTTTTATGGTTAAAAAGAGGACTATAATGCTATTACAAGTTATTTAAATTACTTATTTGTTTTTTAACTCCATATAATTTATATATAACCCTTAAAGGGAATGTCATCTCTCTTTTTGATTAGATTGTTTCATAATAGCAAACAATATTTTTTATTCTCTTTAAATTCTCTTCCTATTAAATCTCATTATACTTTACTTTTAAATATAAAATATAATTATAAAATACCAAAAATAAATAAAACGATTTTTGTTTATAACCCTTCATACATAGAAGGTGAGATCGTGAAACTTTTAAAGAATTTAACTCCCCTCTCATTAGCAGAGAAGATCGTTTATAATTCTCTTTCTAATTATTTAGAAGAAATTAATGCCGTCAAATGTGTCGATATTTTAAATGCCCTGAATAAAATATCGGCAAAAGAGATAAAAGCCCCTATTGATCTTCCATATTTTAACAAGGCCTCAATGGATGGTTATGCCGTTAAAGCAGAAGATACCTTTGGTGCATCTGAAACAAATCCCATAATATTAGATATTGTTGACAAAGAGGAAATTTACGAGAATGAAGCAAAAAAAATATTCACTGGAGAAAAACTTCCGAAAAACGCAAATGCCGTTGTTATGAAAGAGTTTTGTAATGTAGTTAACGATTTTTTAGAAGTTTACAGATCTGTTCATCCGAATGAAAATGTCTCAAAGATAGGAGAGGATGTTAAACAGGGGGATGTAATATTAAGAAAAGGAGACGTTATAACCCCCTATCATTTAAATATGCTTGCCTCTTTGGGAATTAAGGAGGTTGAAGTATATACGTTGAGTTTTGGAATAATAACTACCGGAGATGAGCTTGTTGATCTTGATAGTGTAGATATTAATAGAGACATCAATTACCTGATCTCTGAAGGAAAAATTATAAATTCCAACTCATATATGCTATATGGTCTTGTAAAAAATCTTGGTTTTATTGCGAAGATCTATGGAACTGTTGAAGACAAAAAACAGTCCTTAAAGAGAGCTATAAATTTAGCTTTAAAAGAAAATGATGTTCTGTTAATAACTGGAGGTTCTTCGGTAAGTGATAGGGACATAACAGTTGAAACCGTTGAAGAAATTGGTAAAATATTGATTCATGGGGTTAATATACGTCCAGGTAAACCGTTCGGGTTTGGAATAGTTGAAAATAAACCCGTTTTTATGCTTTCAGGGTATCCTGTTGCCTCAGCAGTTCAGTTTGAGTTATTTGTTAGCAGATACTTTAAGAAGAGAAAGAAAATAACTCTTCCATTAAAAAGAAATATTGCATCAGAACTTGGACGTGTTGATTTTGTTAGAGTAAAGGTAGATAGAGAAGTTGAACCAATTAGAATAACAGGGAGTGGAGTTATCTCCTCCCTAACGAGATGTGATGGTTATATTTTAATTCCTGAGAATGTTGAGGGCTACGAGAAGGGAGATCTTGTTGATGTTTATATTATCTAAATTTATCTATCTATTATCTATTTATTTAAGAGATTTAATTTATGTAATGAGCTTTCCAATTTAATCTAATTATGGGCTAAAAATTATTATCTAAATTAAACGGCCATTATTTATTATTTAGAACAACACTCCGATTGCAATCGATCATGATATAATTCCATAAAAACAATATAAAACATAATAAATATAGTAGCATAACAATATGCAAATTAACAATTTTAATAATAACTTCAATAACAAATAATAACTATTATCAATAACGTTAATAACTATAAAGGTGATTAATTTGGACGTATGGATTGATCTAACAAACGCCCCCCACGTTCATTACTTCTCTCAACTTATAAAAAGATTAGAAAAAGAAGGATTGGAATATATTTTAACATTTAGGGACTCAAAAAATTTAAATAAACTTGTAAAAATATATGGATTTTCAGGAAATTGCATTGGAAAACATGGTAGATCCTTAAAAGATAAGCTTATATTTTATGCAGAGAGAATAATAGGGCTAACCGAAATGATCTCAAACTTAAAACCAAAAGTAGCAATAGCAAAACATTCGGTAGAGCTCCCAAGGGTTGCATTTGGGTTAAACATCCCTGTAATTTTTGTAGTGGATAATGAACATGCAGAGGCACAAAATAAACTCACCCTCCCAATAGCAAACGAGATCATAAAACCAATAGCCACGGATGAAAATAAGTTAAGAACATTTGGAGGAAGAGATTTTATAAATTTTGATGGAACATGTGAAGTTGCAAATGTAAACTCACGGCTGAAAGGATACTACCCAATAGATCACAACGTTTTAAAAGACCTTGGAATTGAAAATAACAACCCAACATTTGTTATGAGACCATGCCCAAACTCTTCATACTGCAATGGGCATAAAGATGTCATCCCACAGATCATAAAAAAAATTAAAAATAAATTTGACTGCAACATAGTGGTTTTTCCAAGAGATGAACATCAAAAAGAAGTATACGAAAAAATTGGGGTTATAGTCCCAAAAGACACGATAGATGCTTTATCACTCCTTTACATGTCTGATTTTATGATAGGAGCAGGAGGAACGATGAATAGAGAAAGTGCAATACTTGGAATCCCTACCGTCTCCTGCTATCCTCAGGAACTTTTGGGAGTTGATAAGTATCTCATTGAAAAAGGTAGGATGATTCACACGACCAATGTTGAAAATATAGTAAAATATGTTGAAGAAAATCTTGGAAAGAGGTTAAAGGTTATTGATTTAGAGGATCCAACTGATTTGATGTTTGAGAGAATTTGTAGTTATTTTTAAAAGAGGTGGAAGTGGTGAGGGAAATATCTGATGAAAAGATTAAAAATTATTTAAAAAGAACTGAGGAAGCCATAGAAATAATTAAAAAAGGACTTCCTCCAAAGAGAAGTTTACTTTATGATGTTGCAGAAGATTTTTTAGTTATGATAGAGAGTTATTTTAAAGATGCGGAGGCATTTTTAAAAATGGGGGACTATGTTAATGCATTTGCCTGTCTAAACTATGCCTACGGCTGGATCGATGCAGGAGTTCGATTGGGGTTGTTTGATGTTGGAGATGATGATGTCAGATTCACACTTGCCAAATAATTTTAGAGTTAAGTTTTTATACTACAACTTGTTATGTTATTATTTAACGGACTCGCATGGCTTAGACCCTTTTTATCTAATCAATTTTTCCTTTTAACTACAAAACACACTAAAACTTAAAAAAGAAAGATAGTAAATAGATTAAAATCGATATTATAATTATAAATAATTAAACGAACAATTGAATTAGATTAAAATGGGCAACCTAAATAATAAATAATGAAAACAACAAACTTAAAAAATAAAACCTAAACATTAATTAGAAAAAATTAATTGAATAAAAATTAAAAAAATTAATAAAAAAATAAAAAATAAAACATAAAATAAGAAAGGGTGTGTTGGTATGAGCGTATGGCAAGGAAAAAGTAGAAGAAAACCAACAGGAGGATTGTATAGATTACCAAGAAAAAAGAGAAAATATGAAATGGGAAGAGAGCCAATAGATACGCACGTATCAGAGGAAACATTTAAAACAAAAAAAGTTAGAACAAAAGGAGGCAATTTGAAAGTCAAAATAGTTAGAACAGGATTTGCAAATGTTTTAGATCCTGAGACAAATACATGTAAGAAGGTTAAGATTATAACAGTCAAAGAGAACTCCGCTAATATACACTACGTTAGAAGAAATGTTATAACAAAAGGAGCAATTATTGAAACAGAACTCGGATTAGCAAAAGTTACTTCAAGACCAGGGCAAGATGGAACAGTCAATGCTGTTTTAATCAAGGAAGAACAATAATCTTTTTAAAATTTTTAACTTTTTGAATATTTAATTAATTTTGATTATTTTGGTTATTTATCGGTATATACTTTATCTATATCTATTTTAGGTTTCTATTTTGGATTAATTTTAGATCAATATCCTTCAAGATACATTTTGAGTTTTTCGAGTTGTTCTTTTGTTCCGAAGGCGTATATTATATCTCCAACATTTATAACAGTATCAGGAGGAGGACTTGTGATTGTTTTATCTCCTTTTTTAATTGCCAAAATTGTTGCTCCTGTTTTTTCTCTAATTCCAGAGTCCTTTAAAAGTTTGTTATCGAGATCTTTATTTTTTACAACGTATCTTCTAACCTCCATATCTTCCTCTGTTGCAACCAAGGAGTGGATAAATTCCACAATATCGGGGTTAACTGCTATTCTCGCTATTTCCATTCCTCCAACTATGTAAGGACAAACAGCCCTATCAGCTCCTGCTTTTATTAATTTATCCAACGTAGATGGCTGTTCTGCTTTTGCGACTATGTATATGTTTGGATTCAATTTCTTTGCTGATAACGTTATAAAAACATTTTCAGCATCGGATGAAACTACTGAGATCAGCCCTTTTGCTTTTTCTATTTTTGCTTTCTTTAATATATCATCAGATGTTGCATCTCCAACAATACATGTAAGGTTGGGATCATGCTCTATCGCATCTCTTAATAATTTTTCATCTGAATCTATAATAACAAATGGAATGTTGCATTTTTTAAACTCTTCTGCAATAACTTTTCCTAATCGTCCATAACCACAAATTATATAGTGATTATTCAGTCGTTTTATTTTATCCATCATTTTTCTCAACCTAAAATACTTTTTAAAATGACCTTCAATAAAGAAACTTGCAATATTTCCCATGGTATAAGCAACAGCTCCAACACCCAGGAATATATATATTATAATCGATAATTTTCCTAAAAATGTTTTTGGAGTAAAGTCCCCATAACCAACTGTTGAAATTGTAATAACAGATGTGTAAAACGCTGTAAAGAAATCCCAATGTTCTGTATTCATAAGAATTAGCGACTCAGTTAAGATCAGCAAAAATATGAAAAATATCCCAAGTTCAATTTTCTCGTATGTTTCCATTTAATCTCCCTTTAATGCTTTTTGTAAAGAAGTTAATAAACCGGATATAAATATAAGAACTGAAAAGATTATTATAAGTTTTCCCATGTCAGTTTTTGGAGTTATATCTCCATATCCCACAGTAGTTATAGAAATGGTAGTGAAATAAAATGCATCAAAGAAATTGTTTATCTTTGGATTAACTCCCGATTCCACAATCCATATTAAGCAAGAAGAGATGAAGCAGATAGTTAATAAAGTTAAAAAGTTCATAAGGGCTGAGTTTTCTTCCAATCTTCTCAACTTTATTACCCTAAGCAATACCAAAATTCTCAGAAGATTTATTATTCTAAGCCCTAAAAAGGCCTTTGAATAGAATATCTGTAAAGAGTAGAGAATAAAAGCTATCACTACAATAGCATCGATTATATTATATACATCTTTAAAAAATTTTATTTTATCCTCTGAATAATAAAAGTTGTAAACAAACTCAAATGTAAAGAACATTATTGAGATATAATCTAATTTAATCAGTAGAGGTTGATATGGCGGATTATATGTTGAAAGAATAAAACTGATAATAATCTCAAACGTAAAGATCAAGCTTAAAATTTCAATTATCTTTTTAAATTTATCATTTTTTAGGTTCATTTGACATCCCAAACTATCTTACATACTTATTTATTAATATTATCTTAGTTATCTTATTTCTCTAATTTTTTCTCTAATTGTTCTCTTATTTTTTAAAGGTATTTGGTGATAGTATGGAAATTGGTATTTTGGATATTAAAGGATCTCTTCCACTATTTGAAGATTTCGGAGATCTTCCGACAAAGATCATTGATGAAAAAAATTTTAAGGAAATCAAAGACCTCGACTGTATAATAATTCCTGGAGGTAGTTTAATTGAAAGTAAATCCCTAACTAACGAGTTAAAAAATGAGATTTTAAATTTTGATGGATATATAATTGGAATATGTAGTGGATTTCAAATTTTATCAAATAAAATAGACATTGGGAGAAAAAGCAACGTTCCAATAATTAAAGAAGGTTTAGGTTTGCTTGATGTTAACTTCTCACCCTTAGTTTGCACTGACAGGGTTGAATTTAATCTAAAAAAGTCAATTTTTGGAGAAGGGGTTGGATTTGGATTTCATTGCCACACTTATGGAAATATTGAGATTTTTGATAAAAAAACCAAGATCTTAACAATATCAAATGTTAAAAAAATCGATTACAAGGTAGGATCATCAAAAGAAATTATTTCTGGAGCTTTTAAGGGGAAAATATTTGGAACAATGGTTCATAACTTTTTAGATAATGAATTTGTTAGAGATAATTTTTTAAAACATCTTAAAATTAGCGATGATGAAAAAGAGAAAATATTTGAAAAAAATAAACTGATAAAGAAAAAATTAAAAAATAGATCCCTAAAAAACCAGTTAACTAAAAATAAAGAGACCAATGGATGTAAAAATACAAGTGAAAATACAAATAGAAATGCGGAAAGAGAAAAAAGTAGAAAAAACAGGATAAAAGGAGTTATTTTACTATCAACATCCTCAAATTCTGGAAAAACCTTTTTAACAGCAGCACTTTCAGCAAAGTTGGAAGGAAAAATCTTTGTAGCAAAAATAGGAGGAGATGTTAGAGATATTGTTCCCTCTCTCTACCTCCTAAGAGAAAAGATGACAAAATACAACAGCATAAAGATTGGAAATAGGGGTTGGGTTGATGTAAAAGAATTCTTAAACCATGTAAAAGAGGGAGGTTATGATTACGTTATAGTGGAGGGGGTTATGGGAGCGTTTACTGCCTCATTTAAAAATATGTCTTCTTATCAAATAGCCAAAAAACTTGGATTTCCCGTTTATATAGTAAGCGCATGTAATTTAAGTGGGATGGAAGGAGCTTTTATAGAAGCGGTTTCTTATTATCACTTATTAAAGAAAATATGCGGAATTAAAGTTGAAGGGATCATTTTAAACAAGATCTATGACTTGGAGATATTTAACGCATTAAAAAACTTAGCCAGAAAGTATGGGATAAAACTTTATGGGGTTAAAAAAATAAATAAAGAAGGGAGAGGATTAATCCCGGAAGTAGAGATTGACTATGAAGAATTTTGCAGAAGTGCATTTGAAATTGATTTAGATATAGAAATTCCAGAAATTGATTTTAATATCAAACAATTAGACAATAAAACCTTTATTGAAGAACTCGATCTTTGGATGAAAAGTTTTAATATAGAAAATCATAAATAAATATCCGCATTAAAAACTTCTATTTGTTCTTAAATTTACACTTATATACTACCTAATACATAAGAAAGATAAAGAATTAAAAGTTATTAAGTTCAATATTTCATAGATCTATCGTGAACAGTTAAAGAACTATTTATTAATTCACATCTAATTAGCAATAGTAATTTAATGCGTTATGGCATTTCATTATGGTTGATATATATCCATTACAATTTATACACCATTTAATTGTTTAAATTTATTTTCTGAACGAGGGATTAACAATGCAAAAAGAAAATGTAAAGAATTATCTCGTTCTTATTGTTGATATTGATGACGATGTTGGTAGAAAAGCAGGTTTAAAAACCCCTATATTGGGAAGAGAAGAGAACATAAAAGCACTAATAAAGCTTGGATTGGCAGATCCAGGAGATAGTGATGTTAATGCGATTCTTGGAGGAGTTAAAATATACGATGAGTTAAAAGCAAGTGGAAAGGATGTGAAGATAGCAACTATCTCAGGACACGTTGATGTTGAATCAGAAAAATGTGCTTTAAGATTAAAGGAACAGATCGATTTTCTAACTTATCTATATAATCCCGATTTTATTTACCTCGTTTCGGATGGAAAAGAGGATGAAATGATCTTAAAATACTTAGAATCAAAAAACATATTCGTTTGGAAGAAGAGAATAATTGTAAAACAAAGTGAGACATTAGAATCTACATATTATTTAATTCAGGAATTTATAAAAAAGACGATGGAAGAATACATCCCCCTAATTTTAACGTTTATTGGGTTTTCTTTGTTGTTGTATGCTGTGTTTGCAGATATAGGTTGGAGAATAGTTGTTGGATTGATCGGATTGTATATACTATCCGAAGGAGTCGGAGTTAGAAAAACATTAATGGAAAAAATGAAGAAAAAGGAGGAATTTGGAGTTGGAAGAGTGTTTCCAATATCAGCGATTATTGCAATATTTGTCCTAATTATTGGGCTTACATACTCTATCAGTTCTTCTCGACTTACCTCTCCTAACGAATTTATTGGAGAATTCCTACTCCACTTTGTAAATTCACTGATCCTCTCACTCATAATTTTAACAGTTGGAAAGTTTGTTGATACAGTTATCCACTCGGAGGAAGGGATCTTAGAAATCTTTAAAAAGTATTTCTTCTATTTGATATGTATATTCGTTGCTCGGGAGTTGATAATCACAGGAGGAAACTATCTACTTGGGAATATTGGCTTTATATCCTTTGTTGTCTATATTATAATCTACATCTCCATAACAATAATACTCTCCGTTATTCTATTTACAAAATCAAATAAAAACAACATAAAAAACAATAATCAACAAAAATAACGACAAAAGCCAAATATATAAAAACAGAAAAGAAAATAAAAATAAAATATTCAAAGGGCTAATATGATTACTGTAATTGCAATAACAAAAGATAACAGAATTGAAGAACCAAAACTTGATGAATTAAAATTTGAAGATTATAAACTAATTTGGATTGACTGCTATGACCCAAAAGATGAAGAATTGTATAAACTATCAAAAAAGATCAACATCCCTACCATGGATCTACAAATTGGTTTAGATGAACAGGAAATTCCAAGGGTAGAGGAGGATGAGGACTTCTATTTAATAATCTATAAAGCCCCTCTCTTTGAAGAAGATATAACCACCACATCACTTGGGATATTTATAAAAGAAAACGTTCTATTAACAATTCACACAGATAAAATAAAAGCAATTGGCCGACTACACAAACTCATATCAACAAAAAAACCAACTACAATATTTGAAAGAGGAATCGGCTTTTTACTTTACCATATCTTAAATGAAATTACAAGAAGTTATTCAAGGATATTGATGAATTTAGAGGATGAGTTGGAGGACTTAGAGGATAGATTACTTGAAGGATACGACAGAGAGGTTATGGAGAAAATACTTGGTTTAAGAAAAACTTTGGTTTACTTTCACAAGTCCCTAATTGCTAATAGAGATGTTTTAGTTTTATTAAAAAGAAAATATTTACCAATAACTACAAAAGAAGACAGAGAGAACTTTGAAGACCTATACTATGACACACTACAACTTATAGACATGTCTGCCACATACAGAGAAGTTTTAACGTCTATGATGGATATAACCCTATCATTAGAAAATATAAAAATGAATCAAATAATGAAAATATTAACAATGGTTACAACGATATTTGCAGTTCCAATGTGGATAACTGGAATATATGGGATGAATTTTTCATACTTGCCACTGGCAAACAATCCAGAAGGATTCTGGCTTATTCTTGCTCTTATGGTTATAATAATAATGACATTTGTTTACATATTCAGAAGATCCGGATGGTTGTGAGGGATAAATATGATCATATGGCCCGCATATATTGACAAAAAGAAGAGTAGAAGAGAAGGTCGAAAAGTGCCGAAGAACTTGGCCATAGAGAACGTAAAATTAAAAGATATTGAAAAAGCATTGAAAAAACTCGGTTTACAACCAAGAACGTACAAAACTAAAAAATATCCAAGACAACACTGGGAGATGTGTGGGTGTGTTGAGGTTGAGTATAACGGCAATAAGTTAAAATTATTAAAAGAGATCTGCAAAGCAATAAAGGAATAACTACTAAAAAATAAAAGAATCAGATAATATATTATGTGGAATAAAAGATAAAAAGTTAAAAGTTATGTTAAAATGATTATATAAATAATTTAAAATAAGATAAGCTTATTAATATATTTGATTATTCTGGCTTTTCCATTAACGCTTTTTTGTTCAACCTTTTACCTTCTGGATGATGTGGTTTTCTACTAACTGAATCATTAGCTTTCTCTAATTCTCTCGCTTCATCCACCAACTTAGCAGCATACCTTATCATTTCATGGGCTGAGGCAACAATTGGTATGTATTTCTCTGCCTCTTTTGTCATGAAACAGCCCTTAACATCAACATCTCCAACTTTCTCAGCTATAACAAAGGCCGCCATTGCCTTTGCCTTCGCGTAAGGGTTGGTAAATTCCATTGCTTCAACTGCCTTCTGCTCATTGATTACAATTTTTGGTAATTCTATTTCCTTACCCTCTTTAACTGCATCGATCATCTTATCTATTGCTTCTTGAACTACTCTTAAAGCTCCCGTTCCTGCTAAAACTCTTAAAACATCTGAGTTAAATAATGCCATCTCTACAGGGTCTAAAAACTCTCTTCTCGCACCAATCATTGGATCGCACTTAATAATTATGTATCCTAAACCCTGCTGTTCCATCTCATCTTTAACTCTCAAACCAGGAGCATCTCCAATAATAACCGCAGGAATTCCACTCTCACTTAAAATTTCTCTTGCTTTTTTTGGTCCAGGAGCTCCAGGGTTTGGACCGATATATATTATAAAGTCCGGCTTAACCTCCTCCACCATTTTTTTGGTAACCTCTTCCACTGACTCTGGATCCATCTTTGCCCCACTACCTAAGACCCTAACTGCAATATCCTTCCTATCTGCCCTCTCATCCAAGGCCAAATCAACAACAGGAGACATTCCTATATTTCCACACTTTATTATGCCTATTTTAACTACCAAAGTATCACCCCAAGTTTGGTTAATTGATCATCTAATAGTAGGTATTAATTATTTTTTACACTTTTAGAATAAATACTTTACCAACCAATTGGTTGATATATAATGTTATGATTGATCTTCATTAAAAATAATATGTATTGTTTTTACTCACGTAGGGTATTAGAAACCCTAATATTAACGTTAAATAAAAATCATAAAATCAAATACTGAAATAAAAGGATGAAATATAATAATTAAAAAATCAAAAACCCAATAATAAACTAAAAGCAATTTATTATTTTACTAATTGGTGAGGATTATGAATCAAATTCCTTTATTTATTGCTGTATTATGTTTCCTTGTAATGATGGTCGGAGAGATCTTGGCCTATCGATCAGTTCCAATTAAATACAAGTATGAGTTTGAGGCAATTTCTTTCGGATTTATACTTGGAGTTTCAACCTTAATTCTAATTCCAAAAGCATATTTTAAAATGTATTCAATTTATGTGATTTTGGGATGTATTTTTGTTTATCTTATAGAACGATACCTTTCTTTCTGCCCAATGTCAAAAAAATACTGTTTAGAGTGCAACAACTTAAAAGTGAAAAATATTAAATTTATATATCCAATTTCATTTTTTATACATACGTTTATAGATGGAATAGTTATCGCAGTGTCCTACATAAGCAATATAGGGCTTCCTCTTTATCTCGCAATACTAATGCATAAATTTCCAGCAGGATTCGTTTTGATCTCTCCTCTTAAAGGAGTTTATCGAAATCCTCTCTCTATTGGAATTATTATATCATTAGGAACCATTTTCGGAACAATATTTGGATTAACAGTGCTGAATAATATAGATCCAAAAATATTACTTGCATTTTCAGGAGGGGTGTTTTTAGGAGCTTTTTTAATGCTTGTTCCACATATATACGAGCATAAAAGAGAAAAAACATTAACATTCCTTCTTTTTGGTTATTCTCTTGCAGGAATTATAACTATCTTCAGTTAATAAAATAAGAAAGATTTAATATAATTTAAAATATAAAAAACAAATTAAAAACAAACTTCAAACGAATAAAAATACATAAATGATCATTTCATCATTTTTAAGAAATTTAAAACCTCTTCTCTATTTGGAAAGATTGGAAAACCAATGATAATATCATTATTATTTTTTATATTGTTTATCATCATTTTATTGTTTAATGATAAAATAAACTCCTTCCAATTTCCACGATAGTTTCTTCTTCTCTTTAAATAGTCCTCCATTAATGTTAACATTGAATTATTAATATTTGTGGCAAAGGGAACATATATTGCCTTTTTTGAAGATAATGTTGACTCCTGCCCGTATATGCAATAGGAGACAAGATCGTTATCCTCCACAATATTTTTAACTAACTGTTCAACCCCCTCGGTTCCTACCCAAACGTCAACATCATATTCCAATGCTTTTTCAATAACATTCAAGATCCTATCATTTCCATACCCTTTCTCTTTTTCACTTAGGTAGTATTTATTTCCCAAAACTATACATTGTATAAAGTCATAAGAGCCATATAACTCCACCAACTCAAATGCATTCTCTCTTTTTGCCTGAATCGTCATAACCACATTCGAGAGTTTATCCAACTTTTCAAGTATATCCTCATCAGCTATTATATTGTTTTCCGCATCCACAACATAGTATTCCAAATATTTACGAACAAACTTTCCAAACTCTAAAATATTCTCTATCTTACTCGGCTTTACAGCAATTCCTAACATATTACCACCAAATAATATTAAGGACATTTTATATTTAATTTTATATTTTAATCATATATAATATTAAGTTTATAGCTATTTATCTCGTTGTTTGTTTTTGTTTTTTTGTGTTTTTGGTTTTTAGTTTTGATTTTTATTTTTTATTTGGTTTTTGTTGGTTTCGAAGGGGTGGTTTATTTTATTATTTTACATATTTTGATGTTTTTATTTATAGAGATTTTTTAGAGTTTTTAATTTATTGAAGTTGTTTTTAGAAATCCACGGTTGATTATTTTAGTTATTTGTTTTTGTTTATTATTTATTGTTGTTTTTTAAATATACGTCTGAATTGTTTTGTTATAGGGTTTATAAAGAAAAGGGGTTATTTAGGGGTAGAAAAATTATTGATAGAAAAGCATATATATGAAGAGAATAAATATTGACTATGTTTAAAAAATGCCACTTGTTAAAATCAGACCTCTTGGAGGATGGAAATAAAAGTTTATATATGAGTAATGACAAGTAGAATATCGTAAAGTTAAAATCAGACCTCTTGGAGGATGGAAATTGATTTTATCCCATTCCGAGACCAGTTTCCTAAGTAGTTAAAATCAGACCTCTTGGAGGATGGAAATATATAAACGAAACCTTCTGATTTTAATAGTTTCCATAGTTAAAATCAGACCTCTTGGAGGATGGAAATCTCTAAGTTTTTTATTTAATAGTATTCTCCTTTCATAAAGTTAAAATCAGACCTCTTGGAGGATGGAAATTGCAACTTGTTCTTTAGAGATCCTGGATGTTTGACTGATTTATTGTTAAAATCAGACCTCTTGGAGGATGGAAATTGCAACTTGTTCTTTAGAGATCCTGGATGTTTGACTGATTTATTGTTAAAATCAGACCTCTTGGAGGATGGAAATACGGAAGATGAAAATCTATTTTTGGAAACTTTGGAGTTAAAATCAGACCTCTTGGAGGATGGAAATAACTCTTATGCCCCAAGTATTCTTTAACAACATCAAGTTAAAATCAGACCTCTTGGAGGATGGAAATATAAACAACTTAATAAATGTTGCAAGACAAAATTTGTTAAAATCAGACCTCTTGGAGGATGGAAACTTGAAATTGCAATCGTGTGGCGTTGCGTTGATAAATAGTTAAAATCAGACCTCTTAGAGGATGGAAATACAACTGATAATATGATAATATAATTCATCTTCAATGTTAAAATCGGCACAGGTTGTGATGAAAATACTTCATGTAAGATTGTTTTTCCAATTTGTCATTAAAATCAGCATATACTCTTGAAGAATGAAAATGTAGGGCTCCTTAACTTTTTCTAAAATAGGTTTAAAAAAGAGAACTTAACACTCTTTTGGATTTACACTAAGTGAGGAGTTCAGTTCCGATCAACCTTTCTGAGGATACCATTTAAAAAAGTTATTTTCTATAAAGTTTCTAATACTTAGAGGGGGCAATCCTGTAGCGATGCTATAAACTGAGATTCCTCCTGCTCCGACACCTTCTTTTACTGAACCTCTGCAATAGTTTTTTAGACCTTTAATTTTTGCATTTTCGAAATAGAGTTTTGATGCAAGTAATGGAACATTTCCTATCTGTTCAACTATTCCTTTTAAATCTCCTTTTTTATCATTTAGCACGAATTCTGTTGTTCCTATTGCGATTAAATTCTTTTTTAAAATGTCTTTATTTATTTCCTTTATAACTGCTAACACAGCACTCATCTGAGTTCCTCCTGCTAAAATCACGGGTTTATTTTTCTCAGCAAAACTTAGGGCTAAACCAGCGACAACTGGCATCATCTTGTCTCCAACAGCATTTAAAATATCAAAGACGGATGATTTTTCATTTATTTTTGCCTTTTTCAATCCTTCTTTAACGATTTTTATCTTCAATTCATGAGGATTATTTACTGAACCGGAGCTAACTTTTCCTTCAGCGTCATATCCCAAACCAAGTAAAACCCCTAACGCAGTTGTAGTTCCTCCGGGAACGCTTTCTCCAACAATCAAAAGTTCCGAATTTAGATTTTTTCCAAGTAAATAAGACATTTTAAAAAGCTCTTTTGAGTTTTTCATTGCTTTTCCTTCATCTATTTTCCCAGTCGGCTCTTTATCAATCTCTAAAAATGGAATCTTTGGTTTAACAAATGCTCCTGCATCTATGTGAATGTTTTTTATGTTTTTTAATTCAACACAAGCCCTTGTTATCGTCGCAGGGGTTGGGGAACCAGTAGCATCAATTGGAGGTGTTTTTAAAGTTAGAGATCTTCCTAAAAAAACAAGTTCCACGTCTGAGGCGGGAGTGTATTTTATTACATCCTTATGAACACCTGATATTGGTATTGAAAGGGTTGTTTCTATTGAGGAGATGACACACGTAAATAAAACATCTTTTTCATTAAGATTTTTGATTTTGTCTAAGAATCCATTTTCATTGAGTGTAATTAGGGACATAATTAATCCTCCTCTTATACCTACTAACTTTTTGTAGTAGTTTTTTTATAGTAGGTTGTGAATAGTTATTAAGTGTTTGGATTTTTAATAAAAAAAGGCATGAAAAAGTTATATATAATGCCAAAGTTTATTTTTAAGTATCGTGAAAGTTAAATTTACTATTAAGTTTTTGATGTTTAATACATTATATAGATTTACTGAGGGAGTTGTTATGAATAAAGATCTGATTAGGAAGGTTATAGAATTGAAGAATAATGGTCTTACTATTGGTGAGATCGCTGAAGAATTGAATGTTTCTATGGAAACTGCAAGGTATTTGGCTTTAAATGCGGAAAAATTATTGAAAGAAGAAGAGAAAATAACTAAACTCGAAAACATAGATATATTTATTGATTGGAGAAACATTGGAAGTTCAGCAAATCGATTAAAAAGCATAAGTTCCATAATTGTTGATATATTAAAAAATAGAAATATCGAATTTGATACCGTTGTTGGAATCTCAACCAGTGGAGTTCCAATTGCCACACTTGTTGCTTCAGAACTTGGGAAAGAATTAACTATATACATCCCAAAAAAACACATTTCCGAAGAAGGAAAGAAAATAACGGGATCAATATCTCATAATTTCTCACCTGTTCATTATAAAAGGGCTGTTATTATCGATGATGTTGTAACAAGTGGAAGCACATTAAAAGAATGTTTAAAACAGCTGAAAGAAGTATGTAGTCCTAAGTTGGTTGTGGTTTTAATTGATAAAAGTGGATTAGATGAGATTGAAGATGTGCCTCTTATTCCATTAATTAGAATAGGTGCTGTGAATGTTGAACAGCACTAAATTGGCTTAATCTTTTTTATTAAATTTCCTACATTCTAAATGACCTCATTAAAAATCAAAACATAAAACAGGGAGGTAAAATTTATGCTACCAAAGGCAACAATTAAAAGGATTATGAAAGAGCATACTGATTTTAACATATCATCAGAGGCCGTGGATGAACTTTGCAATATGCTCGAGGAGATTATAAAAATAACCACTGAGGTTGCAGAGCAGAATGCACGAAAAGAGGGGAGAAAAACAATAAAAGCAAGAGATATTAAAAACTGTGATGATGAAAGATTAAAAAGAAGAATAATGGAATTAAGCGAGAGAACTGATAAAATGCCCATCTTGATTAAAGAGATGTTGAATGTAATAACCTCCGAATTGAAATAAAATGGAGGGAAAAAGATGAAAATTGCAGTGGCAAAATTTTTGGGAACTAACTGTGATTTAGATGTTTGTCATGCGATAAAGTTGGCAGGAGGAGATCCAGAACTGGTTTTTTTTACTCAGAGAAATTTAGATGGCTATTGTGGAGCAGTTATTCCAGGAGGATTTTCCTATGGGGATTATTTAAGAGCGGGAGCCATAAGTGCGAGAACTCCAATTATTGAGGGATTGAAAAAGATGGTTGAAGATGGAAAGCCAGTTTTGGGAATATGTAATGGAGCTCAGATAGGTTTAGAAGCAGGATTCTCAAAGGGAACGTTAACCAATAACATTAATGCAAGATTTATATGTAAATGGGTGTATATTAGAGTAGAGAATAATAAAACTCCATTTACAAGGTATTATAAAAAGGGAGAAGTTATAAGAATTCCAATAGCTCATGCGGAAGGTAGATTTTATGCGGATGATGAAACATTGGACTATATGTATAAAAATAACATGATTGTCTTTAAATACTGTGATGAGAACGGAGAGATAACAGAAGAAGCGAATCCGAATGGATCTGTTGATAATATAGCAGGAATTTGTAATGAAAATCAAAATTGTGTTTTATTAATGCCTCATCCAGAAAGAGCAAGCGAAAAAATCCTTGGATCTGATGATGGGTTGAAAATGTTCAAGGGAATGTTAGGAACTCTTTAAAAAAGTTTGTTAAATCTTAAATCAAATTATAATTAGTTATACTTGGTAATTTTTATTTCTTTTATTTTTATAACCAATATTTTTATAATATCATCAAAAGAAGTTCTCTTGCAATTTTAGCTGCGGTTATTGCTGTTATGTTTGCCATATCGTATATCGGAGAGACCTCAACAATGTCAAATCCAACTATTTTATTTTTAGCATTTTTTAGGAGATAAAGAGAGTTAAAAAGTTCTCTACTTGTAAATCCACAGGGTTCAGGGGTTCCAGTTCCGGGGGCATGGGCAGGATCTAAAACATCAATATCTATTGTTATGTATATTGGAATGTCCAAATCTAAGATGTAATTTATATCATCTTCATTCATTAGATCTGCTTTTAAATAGAGATTGTTTTCTCTTGCAAATTTCCACTCTTCTCTATCTCCACTTCGAATTCCAAACTGGAATGTCCATGGAGTTGTTTCCCTTATCCTTCTCATAACACACGCGTGAGATAGTTTATTTCCTAAGTATTCATCTCTTAGATCACAGTGGGCATCAAACTGGATAACTGCAACTTCTCCAAAAACATCTTTTACTGCCTTAACAATTGGAAAAGATATAGAGTGTTCTCCTCCAAAGGTTATTATCTTCTTCTCATCCTCTAATATCTTTTTTACGATTGAGTGTATTGTTCCAAACATCTCTTTCTGGCTTCCATACAGATCAAGGTCTTTCAGATCACAGTATTTTACATCCATAAGATCTCTATCCAACACTGGGCTATATGTTTCTAATCCCCAGGAAGCTGATCTTATTGCAGATCCTCCCTCTCTTGTTCCGGGTTTGAAAGATGTGGTTCCATCGTATGGAATTGAGATCATAACCCCATCTGCTTTCTCGTAAGAACTATCCGCCATTATGAATTTTGATAAATCTATGAAGTGTTCTTTCATTCCCTCACCTCGTTTATATAAAATTTAGAATTAATTTAAAATGGAGTTATTGTTGAACTATAAAAATTTTTTTACTGGCCTTACTAAAATTTTATAACTAAAAAACAGAAAAAACGGATAATAAATAAACGATGATATAATAATAGAGTTTGTATAAATTAGATATAAGATTAGAGCATAAAATAGATAAAATTAAAAAATAAAATAAATAAAAGAGAAAAAAAGAGAAAAATTATCCGTTAACTATCTCATTGTATGTTTTTAGGTCAAATATATCGTTCTCGATACCTTCTTCTGAAGCATTTTTAAGTTTTCCATTGATTAAGCCCTGGAGTTTCATCGCTTCGACGAATTTTACGACTTTTGGAATGACTGGCTGTAATCTATAATCATATTTTATGTGAGGGATTGATGCCTCTTCAACAACTTTCTTAGTTCCGAGCCATCTAACTGATGCATTTACAGCTAACTGCTTATTTTTGTTTATTTCATCTGTTGCATCTTTTAATAATTTAGCAAAAGCAATAACTATATCTTTCTTGTTTTTTAAAGCGGTTTCGGATGCGGTTAAACAGCAGCATGGATGGTTTGCCCATGTTCCTCCTGTTGCACTTGGAAGATCTTCACTGTAAGCAACAACTTTTCCAACACCATCGTATTTAATAATCTCTGGCATTGGCTCCCAAGCGATAACTGCATCTAACTGTTTTTGAGATAGCATTTGAGGCATTGTTCCCTGTCCATTACAACTGATTAACAAAACCATTGCACTTTTATTACTTGGATTCTCTGTGTATGTTATTCCCTCAGCTTTTAAAGCATCTTCTATCATAACATATTGAATTGATGTAGGCAAAGGATGTCCTATTTTAACTTGTTTTCCTTCTTTATACTGCTCTTTTATCCATTTTACAAATTCATCCCAGTTGTTTGCAGGAATATCTTTTCTAACCACAACAGCAGACCCTTCTGTGTGTAGGTTCATTATTACCTTTGCTTGTGTTCCTTTGTCAATATAGAATATGACTGGTGGATAACCTAACAATGCAACATCAACTTTACCCTGAGACATTAGGTTCATTATACTTGCTCCTCCTTTATTCACTCTTATCAACTTTATGTTTGCTATTTTTTTATCTCCCTCGTAGAGTTCGTAATCTTCCTTGTCATTAACTTTCTTTAAGTAGATTCCATATTTATCCTTGAATATATCTGGATAATCACATGCTACAAATAATGATGCATGATGATCTGTTGGAAGATATGCAACTGTTAATGTTGGGACTGAAGAGGATTCATTCTGAACGCATCCTGTAAATGCAACCAAGATCGAGGAGATCAAAATTGACAGCAAAATATATTTTTTCACGATACCACCTCAAAGTATGATCATAAGAAAAATGTTAGAAAAATATTATATAAAATTTTTTATTTTATTGCAGTTTATTTACCTTATAAGAAAAAAGAGATAATTTAAGAAAATGATTTAAAATAATTATAAATTAAAATAAAACAATTTAAGGAAAATTATATGTCTCGCTGAGCTTTTTAATTATCTTTCTCCAAATAAACAGTATACGTTGGAAATGCCATTTCTATTCCTTCCTTTTCAAACTCCTCCTTTATCTTTAAATTTATCTCAGTGAGGGTGTTTAGATAATAATCAAACCCAAGATTTTTTATAAAATACTCAACTCTCAAATTTAGAGACCAATCCCCATATTCAACAAAATGAACTCTCCTTGGCTCAATTACTGCCTCGTGATTATTTAGAATGTTCTCAATTATCTCAATCGCTCTTCTGACTTTCTCAGCCGAGGTATCATAAGTTAAACTGATAGTCATTAAAACTCTTCTTTTTCTCATTGCTGACATGTTTGTTATTTTTGCATCAACAAGAGAGGAGTTAGGCATTATTATTAAGCTATCTTCCCAAGTCCTTATTCTCGTGCTTCTAATTCCAATCTCTTCCACTATCCCCTCTCCTCCATCGAACACTATCCAATCTTTTAATTTAAATGGCTTGTCGAAAATTATTATTAATCCTGCGATTAAATTTTTAGTGGTGTCTTGCATTGCCAAAGCAACTGCTAAACCACCGATCCCCAAACCTGCGAGTAGTGTTGTTATATCATAACCAAGATTTCTTAAAATAAATAAAATTGCAAATGTATATATAACTCCCCTGGCAAATTTTCTTATCGAATTTACCAACTGATCGTCTATTTTTCTTTTCTTTCGTTCAGCGAGAGGAATTAAATAACGCTCTATACTTTTATCTATAAATCTTTCAACAAACACCACTCCACAAAGAGTTAATGCAACACCTATTGCTTTGTGAATAAGATCTGAAATCTGCTCTGGAAGAGATAAGAATTTTACCCCGAAGTATATTCCGATTATTACGATAGATACTAAAAGAGGGTCGTTTAATGAGGAGAAGAAAATATCGTTAATTTTTGTATCGTTCTTAGATGTTAGTTGATTCTTCATTATTCTACTAACGATTTTTGCCAGTATAACGCTTAGAATTATGGTGGAGATGCAGAGGATATAGTTGGTTATTGAATTTCCATAGATGATTATATCTGACAACACACTCCCTCCTTATTTTGATTTTTCTAACACTGCTCCTTTCTTATTTAAATAACTTATTGTTTCTTGTTATCTCATTTTTGATGTATATTTCACTAAAATTAGCATTAAAAACCATAAAAAGTATAAAATAAAGATTTAAAATATCAAAAATATCTAAAAAACAAAAAATAAAACAAAATAAAATTAAAATCGAAAAAGTTAGAATCAAAAATTAAAAATCTAAGATTAAAAAGAAAAAGAGATTTTTCAATTACCAATTATTTTAAGTAGGCAGTTCCATAATCCACTTTATATATCTTGAATCCTGGCTCTATTCCGAAGTTTGTTGGATCAAATGTTGCCTTTACCAACTTTATATGTTTTAGGCCGTATCCATCTAAGAAATGCAATCTCGCATATACGCTATCTTCTAAGTTTCTTGTTGATAACCAAGCCCAACCTTTGCCCTCAGACGTCAATCTAATGAACTCTGAGAGTTGTCCATCTTTGTTTATTATTACCTCCTTAACACCCGTAGGTGTCATTATATACAACTTATGGATTTTAAATGTTCCAACGATCTTCGTTTGTCCATCTATTTTTTGAACGATTGCTGTGGTTATATTTGTTCTATTTATCAATGTTATATAATCATATCCGTAGAGATTTACCTCTGCCAGCATGGTTCCATTTCCTAAGTAGTAAGATGTTCCTTTAAAGAATGCTCCTTTTTCTCTCTTGCTGTTTGGTGTGTTTGGAGGTAAGGAGAAGTTCCAAAATCCAAACATACTCCAAACAGGGGCAATATCTGTCATTCTGTTATAGGTTATTAAGTAGTCAGGATTTGGATGCTCTGGATGTGTAGCATTTAACACTAATTTTGCCTCTCTATCGCTTAATCCGTATTTTTTAGTTAATATGTTATAAGCTTCGCTTCTATCTACTGGAAGTATTTCATTTAATATCTTAACGACCATAGATACGTTGTTGTGAGTGAAGTTCATTAAAACACTTCCCCTTTCAAATGCTTCATCTCCACTTGTTGCCAGCATTCTAATTATTCCAATTGAAAGATTCTCATTTGAAGTGGCAAATGCTCTTCCAACCCAGTAAGCTCTTGGACTGTTCTGGGATCCTCCATCAAAGGTTACCATTCTTCTTGCTTCATACGTGTAGATGTGCCCGTTATCCCACCAGCAAGTTATAACTGAGTTGTTTGGAGTGGTCTCTTTTATCCAGTCCAAACCGGCCTTCCATCCATTGTTAAATGTTGGGGCTGTTGTAAATGGAACAACTGCTGAAAGTGGTGGGATTATCATTCCTATGCAAAGTAGGAGTGTGGCAATTTTTACAATTGATTCTTTTTTATCATTTATGGAGGAGAGAATATCTGCCATCTTATAAATTGCAAGTATTCCAAGAACAACCAACAGGCCATAGGCAATTATTGGAACATAGGTCGTTGGAAGTATTATCTCTGGGAGTTTTGATGAATACTTAGATAGTATTATTAAACCAAATAGTCCAACAGGTGCTCCAACCCCAAAGACGGCCATGTCATTCTTCGTTCTTATAAATCTATCCAATTGACCTGCAAAAATTCCGAATCCAATTGCTAAAGGAGCTGTTGCTAATGATGCAAATCTAATACCTTTTGTAGCAGCGTATAAAGTTACTGTGAGCCAGATACTTAGCAGTATTGCATATTTAATATCCAATTTTATCTTTTCATATCTTAGAGAGATAAAGGATAATATAATCCCAATAATTCCAATAATTGCTATTGTGTCAGATCCTATGGCATTTATAAAGATCTCACTCCAAGAACTTGGTTTTGCAAGTTCGGAGACAGTTGTATATACGTTAGGCCAACCTGATGACTGGGTGTATGTTGAAAGTATCTGGTTGTAGCTCAATGGAGAGGTTATAGGTGAGAGAGCTGCCCCTACTCCATATATTGCAGTTAGTAATATTAGAGAGCCGATTATATAGATGGCTGAGAGGTAAATTATGTGTTTTAGATTTCCAATGTCAATATAATCTTTTAATTTAATATTGGTTTTTAGTATTGCAAGTGCTATGATGTATATAACTAAAAATGCAACTATGACATCAAATCCATACCACCAAGCTCCCCACATTTTTGGAGCAACTGCTGTGGTTATAATTGCCAATATTGCAAATAATTCAAACTCTACTTCTTCTCCTTTTAATCTCTTCAATCCTGCAATTATAAGCCCAATTAGAACTAATGCAAATGATACTGTGTAGAATATTACCGAGGCAATTACTACGATTTCTCCAGAGGTTAGATTTAAAAATGCTCCTGCAAGAAGTTCAAATATAAACGCCAATGCAACAAATATTGATATTGAGTTTACTTTTTTAGCAAAGATTGCTGTTTTTTGCTGGCTGTGTATTGCTTCCAATATAAACCAGACGATAAATAGGATAGGTAGAACTTCGAATATTGGAGTATCTGCAAATCCTGCAGATGTTTTATATAGCAGTCCGGGAGCAGTTATTAGGGCGATCGCTCCTACAATTCCTCCAATGTTGCTATTGGTTACCCTTCTTATTATGAAGTATAGTGGAATTCCCAACAGCATTGAGAGCACTGCTGGAACCCAGAAATCGGCATTCATAAGTGTTACTGTTGGATCTATCGAATGCCATAGGATATAAAGTGCAATTGCTGAGAGACATATTATTGGCGGTTCCCATGGAAGTGGATGTCCGGGAGGAGCGTATTGGTAGAGATCATAGGGCATTGGTTTTCCATTGATTATTTTTATTGTTTCTCCGCAGTATCCATGATCGTATAGGTTTTCAGCTAATCTTAGGTAGTAGTAGGGGTCTATTGCGATAAGATACATCCTTCCATGTTCATCTGAAAACATCTTTTTTAGAAATTCATTGCCTTGGGCAAATTTCATATCTGCTGTTTGAGCCCTTAGCTGGAAACTCATAAACATCAGTAAAAGAACTATTAACGCTATTTTTATCCAGCGTTTTTCTTTAAACAGATTGTTTATTTTTTCTAATGCGTTGGTCATTAAACTCACCCTTTGTATACCTCACATTCGGTTATTGCTATCAATCCATTATTTTTCACAACTTCATATAATTTTGGTAATACTCTATTTATATTTTCTTCGACATCAATACACTCAATAATTACAGGAAGATTCATAGATAATCGAAATATGTCAAATTCAGCTATTCCTCTAATTCCATAACCACATATTCCCTTATACACTGTTGCCCCACTCAGCCCTTCATTTTTCATAAGTTTTATTAAGTATTTATACATGAGTTCTCCTTCAAATTTATCTCCCTCTCTAAGATATATTTTTAGTAGTTTTGCCTTTATCATATGGATCCACCATTTTTCGATTTATAAATCTCATTTTTATTCATCTGTCTTTATTTTATCTAATTTTGAAGTTTTTATTGCTATTTATTGTTTTATATCATTATATTTTCTAATTATATTTTAATAGTCATTAATTAAAGATTTTTTTATTTTTATTTTTATTCTTTATTTTATTTGGTTTATCATTTCAATTGTTATTCAACAATTTATCTTCATTATTTGATTGATGTTTATTCACATGAGTTATCTAAATAGTGCAAGAGCCACTACTCTTCCGAAATATACCATGATTAAACATCCAAGCACGTTAATTAATATATTCAACACTGCTTTAAATACCAACCCCTCATCTATTAATGCAAATGTTTCATAAGAGAATGTTGAAAATGTCGTCAATGCACCACAAAAACCTGTTCCAATTAGTAGTTTATATTCAGTAGATATTGGAGCAAACAGTGAGGAGTATAATAAAAATCCTAAAATAAAACTTCCAATCAAGTTTACAGTTAGTGTTCCCGTTGGAAGACCGAACTTTACTGGAATAATCCCGCTTACAACATATCTAAGAACTGCTCCAAAGAACCCACCTACACCTATTAAAAGCAATTCCCTCATCATTGTCCTCATCTCACACAGTCAATAATATCCTCATTTTTCAATGACATTAAGTTTTTTCTGCTTTTTCTATCATTTTTAGTGTTATTAGTTATAAGTCATAGATCACTTCTCACTGCATATTTAACATTTATTTCTAAAATTTTTTTAAACAGGATATATACAAACTGTTAAGTATGAGAACTTACTTAAAGATATTTCTTTTAAAGACATTGCTCTTATTCTCTCATTTTCATATGTTAGATTTTCTAACACCCAAATCTTAGTGTTTGGATTTATTCCATTTTCTATTAAAAATCTTGCATCTTCATTTAAATTATTTGGAAGAAATATTACCTTCTCTTTATTATTAAACGCCTCTAAAAGTTTGTATTTATTATCTTCTTTACCATGCAAGGTTATTATTTTATAATCCTCCCACGATATTTTTAATTTCGAAGAAGCAATTTGTATTGAAGAGATTCCTGAAACGACTTCTATCTCTTTTTTATCTACTCCAAGTTTCAATAGTGTTTTTAGAAGCCCACTGAAACATGGATCTCCTGTTGATAAAATTGCGATTTTTTTATCTTTGAGGTCTTCTCTATTTATAATTTCCTTTAACTCTTCAATTAAGTTTTTAGATAAGATCACTTTTTTTCCTTCATCAATATCAAAAAGAGCAAGTGCTCGTTTACTCCCAACGACCAAATCCGAGTTTTTGACTATCTCTATGGATTTTAGTGTTAGATAATCTTTACTTCCCGGCCCAACTCCAACGATGTAGATCATAATTACTCAACCTTCAATTCTTTAATCACTTATTATCGATCTTTAAATCTTAATTATCTCTCTTTAATTTTTTGACTATTTTTAATTATTTTTTAATATTATTTTTAATTTAACACAAATTTCCAATATACTCCAATATATAAATTAATATTAAAACTATTTAATTTTCTAATTTTTTATGAGCAAATATTATTTTAACATGATTTTTAGATTTCTAAAAATAGAGCAAGAGATTTTAAGGTTAAAAACCCATAAAACTCTTAAAATAGAAGAGGAAATAAAAGCAACAATTATCAATTAGATTGAAGTCAAAATTCATTATGTTGGTTGAGATAATCCATTTTCCTCAATGAAAATGAAAAATGATCTAAAAATATTTATTTTATGAGTTAAATGTTAATGGTTTCTTTTTTAGGTTTCTTTTTTAGTAGAATATCTGCCAGTGGTTTAGCCCATGAAGCTTCCAATATGACACTTACGATTATTGTCATGAACGTTGCCACCAGTATGGTTCCTGCCAGTTCAGTTGGAGGCATTAATTTTGCGATACTCTTAGGAACCATTTCAGGATGTTTAATGATCTCAGTATAAACCATTGCAGCAAGTGTTGCAGGCACAACACCTCTCGGCCCCTCCAATGCTAAGTATATCCTTTCAGCAAGTGGTCTGATCGGTGGAATAGCAGTGGCTATTAAAACACCGATAGGTCTTGCGAGGAGGATAGATCCCAATGCACATATAAGGGCAGGAACTGCATACTTCTCCAATAATGGAATTGAGATACTTGCACCCAACAACACGAAGATCAGTATCCTAATAAATATAGAGAGTTCATCCATAAATACTGCAACTTTTTCCATATCCTCTTTGTGTTCCTTTTTATGCACAATAACGTTTCCGATGTAGAGACCCATTATTGCCACAGCCATAAATCCACTTATCTCATATCCATTAGAGAGTGAAGGGAAGATTCCCTCTGCAAAATACCAAAAAGCAATAGCTAATCCAAGTGTGAAAGGAGCGATGTAATCATCAAATTTGATTTTTGATATAATTATCTCATAGAACTTACCTGCAATAACTCCAAGGATTATTCCACCGATGGCTAATGATATAAATTCGAGTATAGGATTTTCTGCCCTGGCAAGACCGAGGGCAGATAAACATATAAGCGTTACTACAATACCAAGAGGATCGTTGAAGACACTTTCTGCTTCCAAGGTTATGGCAACCTCTGGATCTATGTCCATTTTAGAGAATATTGGAATAAGGGTTGCTGGATCTGTAGCAGATACGATGGCTCCAAATAGCAATCCAATGAGAGAGAGTAGTGGAAGATGGAATACAAGATTAAACACCAATCCAGAAATAAACCAAACTATTAATAAAGCTAAAATATCAAGTTTAACTATAACATCCAATACTCTTTTCATAACATTCCATTCCATTTCAAAAGATCCAATAAACAACAGTATTATTAACCCGAAGTTTCCAATAAAATCAAAAGAACCTTCAACAATATTCTTAGGGATAACGTTTAGAATAGATAGTATCAACCCAAAAATTAACAGCAGGGGAATATCAGGTATGCCAATTTTTCTGGCAACTTTTGCAATGATTGCTCCTCCTGCGAAAAGAATCGACAAATAGCCGAGAAATAGCACGATATCCATGGTTTCATCTCCCCAACTCGTTGGTTAGTGAAGTTATACAAACACCAAAACTTTACATATAGAAAGCATATATACTTTTTGGTGGTAATGTGGAGAAGAACGATTACGATGTTGTGATCATTGGAGGGGGCCCAGTTGGATGCATAACAGGAGCAAATATAAAAAATAGAAAGGTTTTGATAGTGGAAGAGCATCAGTCAATTGGGGTTCCCTTACAGTGTGCTGGTTTGATCAGTAAAAAAGGAGTGAAAGAACTTGGAGATCCAAAGGGTGTGGTTAACAAAGTTAGAGGGGCGTATATTTTTTCAAGAAAGAATATGCTTAAAATTGGTAATGAAGAAATTAGAGCGTATGTTTTTGAGCGTAAAGTTATGGACAAAGACATTGCAATAAAAACAGCAAGATCTTGTGATTTTTTGTTAAAGGCGTATGCCACAATACAGCGTAAAGAGGGAAAAAAGAAGGAATATTCCGTGAAAATTTCTCATTTAGGAAAAGATATTGAGTTGCAACCGAAAGTGATCGTTGGAGCTGATGGGGCTAAATCAACTACCGGAAAAACACTTGGTATTGTAAATAATAAAAATAGGGAGATACTGTCAAGTTGTCAGTTAGAAATGGTTAATGCAGATGTTGATGATGATTTTGTCTATGTTTTTTTTGATAAGAGATATTCAGAAAGATTTTTTACGTGGATCATTCCAATGGGAAAGGATAGAGTAAGAGTGGGCTTAATAGATAGAGGAAACTGTTATAAAAAACTTTTAAAATTTATTGAGGAAAATAAAATAGCAAAAGAGATTTTAAAAAACTCCACAATTTCCGAGTTCTCTACGGGTTCTCTTCCAATCGGATACTTAGAAAGAACAGTTAAAAATAATGTTTTGTTGGTTGGAGATGCCGCTTGTCATGTAAAGCCACTAAGTGGGGGAGGATTATATTATGGAGCGAGAGGTGGAAAGATAGCTGGAAAAGTTATTGATGAGTATTTAGATGGAGGAGGGGATTTAAAATATTATGAAGAGATGTGGAAGAGGGAGTTTGGTAGGGAAATAAAGATGGGGTTGATGATTAGAAGAGTTCTTTTAAAATTTGATGACGATACCTTAGATAAGATATTTGAAAAAATAAAGAAAAGTGATCTGCTTGATTATATAAACACTCATGGAGATATGGATAAACAGGCATCCTTAGTTTTAAAGGTCTTAAAATCGATAGATATGAGATTAGGGTTTAGAATTTTAAAAAATCTTATTCAATAAAAGATTAAAAAGAAATAAATTGAAAAGAAATCGAGAGATAAAATTTTCTGTGTTCTTAGATTTTTTATTTTTTTACATCATGCTCTTTAAACTCATTTATCTTTTTTTCATTTTTCATGCTTTTTATATTTTTTGCGTTATAATTTTTCGTATTGTGTTTTTTAATTTTTAATTTCATCGTTCTTTCAATGTGTTTAAGCTTTTTATATTCCCTTCTGTTTATTATTGAAATTGCCTTTCCTTTTTTTCCAGCTCTTCCAGTTCTTCCAATTCTATGCATATACGCTTCCGGGGTCTGAGGAAGGTGGTAGTTGACAACATGGCTCAGATCGTTAACATCAATACCCCTACTCATAACATCTGTTGCAATCAATATTTTTATTCTCTTCTGCTTAAACAACCTAACGACTTTTTCTCTTTGATGCTGTTTAAGATCTCCATGAATCGCTCCTGCCTTAAAACCAATATCTCTCAACATGTTTGCAAGATCTTTTGTATCCTTTTTGGTTTTACAAAAAACAAGCCCATAAAAGTTTCTATCTCTTAAAATCTTACATAACGTTTCAAATCGCTTATTTTCGTCTACCTCAATAAAGGTCTGCTCAATATCGGCATTTCTCTTAGCCCTCACAAATTCATAATCGTTCATGTATTTTTTGGCTAAATTTAATATCTCTTCTGGCATTGTCGCAGAGAACAGTAAGATTCTTCTATTTTTACTACATGCATTTAGTATTTGCTCGACATCATCTATAAATCCCATATTAAGCATTTCGTCTGCTTCATCAAGTATGAAATACTTAACATCTTTCAAATTTAATGTTCCTCTCTTTATATGATCCAACACTCTTCCCGGAGTTCCAACCACTATATTGGCATTTTTTAGATATTTTATTTGGGGTTGTATTGGAGTTCCTCCATAAACTTTTACTATTTTTAAATTTTTATTCCCTTTTAATGAGTTTATTTCATCAGCCACTTGTATGGCTAACTCTCTTGTTGGAGTTAAGATAATTGCCTTTATCCCCTCCCCTTCGTTGATCAGTTCAATCAGTGGAAGGGCAAAAGAGGCCGTTTTTCCACTCCCAGTTCTTGCCTGAGCAACAATATTCTTTTCTCCTTTTAAAAATAGTGGAATAACCTTTGTTTGTATATCTGTTGGTTTTTCAAAACCCTTGTTTCTTACTGCGTTTAAAGTATTTTCTGATAGATTTAATTCCTCAAAATTCATATATTTCACATCCGAATTGTTCATCTTTGAAGACACCAAAAAGAGGTATCATCAAAAGAGAAATAGTTATTATAGCTTATCTAAACAATAACCTAATTAGTATAAAAAGGTTTGCATAGTTTTTAAAAATATTTAAATAAAGTTTAAATAAAAATTTTGAGATTATGATTAACTAACAAAAAGAAGATAGTCAAGATAGAGAATAATAAACATATAATAAAAAGTAATAAAAAATAAGGAGGTGGTAGAGTTGGAAAAGATTAAAACTCTATATGGGACAATAAAAACGAAAAGCCCCTGCCATAATGCTCAAAAGAAGAAACCCACGTATGTTAAAAATGTTGAGGTTCCAGTAATCCAATTTTTCATATTGGAGAAGCAACTATTAAATGAATTTAAAAAATGGAATGTCCCTACCCCAAAGGAATTATTTAGCGGTGTTAATAAGTTAATGTATCCTATGGGGAGAATAATCCCAATATCAAGTGCTTATCCAAAGGAAAGGGAAGATAACTTCACTGAGGATGTTGGAATATCATCCTTTAAAAGAAAGATTGGAGTAGAAGGGACTTTCCAATTTAAAATTCCGATAAATATAAATGCTCCAGTGGAAGAGTTAGGACGACTCATTGGAGCGATAAAATCATTATCTCACGTGGGAATTGGTGGAGATAGGACATTCGGTTGTGGAAAATGTCAAATTACTTTAAATTCACTTAGTAAATACCCACTACAAAAGATTGGGGTATTTGCAGAGGTTTGGGATGATGAACTCTTTGATCCCTCTCCTTCATTTTTCGGAAATCTTATGTTAAGGGAGTGGGCAAAATATTCCCATAAGTATGGGTGGAGAGGAGTAGATGAGTGGAAGGATCTAAGTGTTAGATATAATTACTGGGCAGAAAAGGTTAGATTACCGGAAGTTGAGGTTAGAACAATTGTTGAATATTCATTGAAAGAAGAATTGCTGGAGAAGTATGAAAAGATACACATTTTTGAGCCAATACATTGGAGAATAAGAAATGAATGTAGAAATTACTGTAAGAAATATGGTTTGCCTTATGTAAGATACTTTGGAGGAAGATTTTATATTGGGGAGGAATACATTGCTTATGAATCGATGGCTAAGTTTAAACACGACGAGATTGTTATTGAGGGTAGAGAGGAAGATGTGGAAAGGATCTTGGAGATTGTTTCTCTATCGTTAGAGAAATATGGAAATATTGAAAATATCAAAAAATATGAGAAAGTGGACTACTTTAAACAATGGGCGGATTAATAAAATTTGGAGTTAAAATTAAATTGGGAGGTTAAAAGTAAATATAGGATATATACAAATTAATGGATACAGTGAGATAATAAAATAATGATAATAAAATAATAAACAAAAAATAATCATGAGCAAATCAACAAAATAGAAAACAATGTTAAATTATTAAATCTTAAAAACGATTTATTTTTTAATTTTTTTAGTTTTATTTTTTTATTTGTTTTTTATTTTAATTTTTTTGTTATTGAAGTAATGGCGAGGTGTATTTTTAAAATATACCAAAAACTATATTTAAAGTTTGCGGTTAGATTATATTAATTATTTAATTGTAATAAATCAGAATATTGGGAAAAATGTAATTATCATAATTTTGTAATAATTATTTGTAATAATTAATAAATTATACTGATAAAATCTTCGATATGCTTACTTTATGTGTTATTGAGCTACACATAACCCCAAATCTAACTCTCCTTATCTTTTTAACGACAACATCTTCTCTTAATGAAACTATCTTTACAGAATATTTTCTCTCTTTTTCATAGTCGAATGTAGTTATTTTTGCATAACATTTTGCCATTGATCTCACCTCCTTGAATCTTTGCATATATTACTTTCAAATAAAAGGTATAAAAATATTATGTCAGGATAATTTTAAATATGCAAGAAAATTTTTAATATATTTGGTGAAAGGATGGAAGAGGATCAAAAAATATCCGTAAAGGGATTTTTCTTAGGTTTTGCGAGTGTTGAGGAGGGGTATTATTGTAAGGAATGTGGATTTGCTTCTAAGGATAAAAAAGAATGCAGAGAGCATGGAAAAATGGAGAAGTGTAAATTATTTTCTGGCAATTTCATGAGTCAGGAAAATGGAGTTATAACAATACTGGTGCCAGATCGAAAGATCATTCCGGATAATGAGGAATTTCTACAATATCTAAGAGGTAAGAAAGATCGAGAAGCAATAAGTATACTGAACGCTAAAATTCCCCTGTTAATGCCGATAATTGTTGATGCAGGGATTGTAATTCCAAGTAAAAGGTTAGATATAACTGATAGTGGTAAAACGCTTGTATTATTTTTAAACAATGAAGAGGGCATGTGGTTAAATCCGGATGGGAGAATAGAAGTTATTTCTGTCAGTAGGGATGAGATATTAGATACATGGAACAATCTAAAAGAAAAATTTTGTGAAGATGTCCTCTATATATTAAAAAGTGAAGGAGGATATTATATTCCATCCATCCTCTCTCCAGATAGGTTCTTTTTGACAAAAGCATATATAGATAAAAGATTTGAAGGATTTGGTTATAGATTGTATATAAAAAAGTTAGTAAAAGCAGGAAATAAGGTAGTTCCTGTTAGATATTATCTAAAAAGAAACTTTATAGATCCAGAGGTCTTCAATGATTTAGGTGTCGATTTTGATGGAAGTATCTATGCTGTGGTAAATAAAAAGTATTATCCATTGGGATACAGTTCCAGAGTTTGGGAAGATATTTTTTAATCTTTTTGGATGTGCCTCCCAAAATGGGTTCGGCACATCCGATACTTTTGATTTTTATCTTTGTTTCAACTTCCCAGCACCGAATTGTATTTTAAACCTCAACAATTTTAACATCTTTGCTTAAAATTGCCCTACCTTCTCCTTTTTTTACAACTTTTCCAACTTCAAAGGCATAAACTTTATTTTTTCTAAGTTCTTCTATTAAATCATCTTTATAGTCGCTCTTTGCAGAGATTAATAAACCACCAGCTGTTTCTGCTCCGTATCCATCTAATAACGCATGTCCAAACATTTTACTGAGTTCTGGAGTTCTTTTTATACATGGAAGGAGATCTATTTCAATTAGCACGTTGCTATTCTTTGCCATTTCATTTGAGTGACCAAGGAGTCCAAATCCTGTTATATCGGTAAGGGCGTTTGCTATTTTATCCCCTACTTTTTTTTCTGCATTCCTTAAAGATTTTAACGCATATCTGTTGGAGGTTGTCATCAACTCTATTGCCTTATTTATTATGTAGTTCATTTCCTCTTCATCTATGCCGATCAGTTCTTTGTAATCGTCAGGAATTCTTGAAAGTGCCATTGCTGTCTGAGTTCCTAATGGCTTTGTTAGGATTAAAACATCTCCTTCTTCTGCTCCTGACTTTGTCAAAACTTCTTCTTCTTTTCCAACTCCTGTTACTGCCCCTCCAATCAGTGGCCATGGATTCATTATTGTATGTCCTCCTACGATCGTGGTGTTGTTTTCTCTGCAAAAGTCCTGAAATCCATTTAGCATTTTTTTAACAATATCTATCGGAAGTTTTTCTGGAATGCCGAGTATTACCAAAACACCAATTATATCTAACAAACCCATTGCGTAAATATCACTTGTTGAGTTGCATGCAGCTATTTTTCCCTGTATGTAAGGATCGTCAACGATCGGTGTAAAAACATCCACTGTTTTAGCAATAACCAATCCATTTCTTTTTATAACTGATGCATCATCTCCAAGTCCAACAATTATATTTTTTTCAGCAAGATCTTCATCCAAAACTATCCCTTTTACTAAATATTCTAATTCGGTGCTGGGAAGTTTACAAGCTCATCCGTGAAGTTTAACTAAACTTGTTAATTTTATATCTTTTTCTTTTTCAACCATGATTTCACCCATCAAAATATATATAAATTACAATTTGGATCTATAAAATAAAGCATAATAAAGTATGTGAATATATGAGTTCCATGGTGTCTATCTTACATATTATCAATAAAATTGATGGGAGTATAAAATACTACCAATTAATTTTTTTAATCAGGTTTTTGATATTTAAAATTTTAATTGATGAAAAGAGTTAAGGAAGATTTAAAACTCGTATCCGCAAACTTTACAGAAGTTTTTTAATATTTCGCTTCCGTATTCTGTGTGAGCTACTTCGGGATGAAATTGAACACCATATATTGGTTTAGACATATGTTTCATTGCTTCGACTTTGCATATGTCCGAATGAGCCAAGATTTTAAAATTTTTAGGAATTTTTTTAACCTCATCCTTGTGTGATGCCCATGCTTTAAATTTTTTTGGAACATTTTTAAAAAGATCGTCTTCTTCATCGACATATATTTCTGTTAACGCATACTCCTCCGCCTCTGCTCGTCCTATCTCTCCTCCATATGCCAATGCAATAATTTGATGACCTAAGCATATTCCAAGAATTGGAAGTTTGGTATTTAATGCAATATCTACACATTGCCTTGCCTTTTCAATGTTGGGCCCTCCGCTCAATATGATTCCTTTTATATCTCCATTACTCTCTATTTCAGTCAAAGGGGTTGTATTTGGAATTATTTTAGATGGAACTCCAAGATATTTTAAAGATCTATGTATTCTGTGGACGTATTGCCCTCCGTTATCTAAAATTACTATCATTACACTCACCTATTTTCTTTGTTAATCAGACATATACTCCTGTATGTTTTTAAGCTTTTTCTGTATGATGAAAATTAGGAAGAGTATTTTCAGTAAAAACAGAAATTAAAACATTAAAAAACATATATAACTGATAAAAAGAAAAAGATGGGAAATATTGCTTGCAATTGCTAAAAAAAAGAAAGTTTAATTTTATTCAAAGTTTTTATACTTTTTATACTTTACTTTTTATACTTTAAACTTACTTGCTGATTTTGCCAAGTTATCTGCTATTTTAGCCACTTTTTCAGCAGCTTTACCTATTTCTTCTATAACTCCGTTTAGTTCTTCTGTTGATGCGGTTAACTCTTCAGCAGTTGCAGCAAACTCTTCAGAGATTGAAGCGACATCTTGCACATCTCTTAACGCTGCCTGTATATTATCTACTGCTTTTTGAGCGTCTTCTTTTATCTCCTCTATTTTCTCCATTGCTTTATCTACTGCCTCTTTTATTTTTAGGAATGCATTGTTAACTTCATCTATTGCAACAACTCCTCTGTCAACTTCATCTTTTCCAGTTAATCCTAAATCGATTGTTTTATTTATTTTCTCTTGTATCTCGGATATTGTCCTATTTATATCATCTACGGATTTTCCTATCTCTTCGGCTAAACTCTTGATCTCACTTGCAACAACAGCAAAGCCCCTTCCTGCCTCTCCAGCTCTTGCCGCTTCAATAGAAGCATTTAAAGCTAAAAGTCCTGTTTGCTCAGCAATATCCTTAATCAAGACAGTTATTTCGTTGATTTTCTTACTTTCTTCTCCAAGTTCTTGAATTGCTTTTCCTAATTCATCAATAACGTTTGCTATTCTTTGCATTGTCTCAATTGCATGCTCTACTTTCTCTAATCCTACTTGCGAGCTTTCTTCAACGTTTGTTATTGCTTCAACTCCTCCTATTGCTGAATTATAAACACCTTTTACAATTGTTGTAACTTCTTCTAATTCTTGTGTAATATCTTGTAGTTTTGTTGATTGATCAGTCGCGGCGGTAGCTACTTGATTTGTAGCGTCTGCAACTTGATCAGAGATCTCTCTTGCTCTATTTAGCTCTTCTTCAACATTGTGGATTTCTTTATTAACCTCTGCCACTTTTTCTTTTAACTCTCTGATCATGTTTGCTAAGTTATCAAGTGCATTGTTTATAAGTTTGTAGATCTCAACTTCCTCTCCGTTTTCCTCTTTTAATCTTACTGATAGATTTCCATTAGCCACTTGCCTCATAACATCAGTTATCGTCTCAAATATCTTTTTAATTTTCTCTTTTTCTTTTATTTGCATTTCCATATCTTCCTTTAAATTTTGAAGGACTTTTTCTATATTTCTATATATTTTTCCTATTTCATCATCGCTAAATTTCACTTTTGGTTTTACGTCATACTCTCTATTTGCCAATTTACTTGATATTCTCTCTAATTCCTTTAAAGGAGTTAGTATAGTCCTATTTACTACAACTATTGATACGATTCCCAAGACAATTCCTAAAATTGTAGATCCTATTGCAAGATCATTAACAAATTGTATCTTATCGTCATATATTTTTTGATATAACATAACTGCATTGTTCATCTCAGTTAGTAGCTCCATATTATGCTTTTCTAAATAACTAAGTGCTTCTTTAAACTGAGGATCATCTGGATTTTTAGTGCAGATTATCTGAATATTTTTATAGAATGGTTCCCACATCTCCTTTACTTTTAATAATTGCTGTTTTACTTCATCAGGAGCAGGAGGAATTCCAAGTTCCTTATTACCATATATTAGATTATTAAGTGTGGTATCAAAAATTTGTGCTGTTTCATTTAACGTTTTTCTATATTTCTCATCACCAGAAGCAACCATAAACGCCTCTTTCGTCATTTTTTGTATTAACATTCTTTGCTTTCCTGCTATATTTATTATCTTTCCATCACTCTTCATCGATTGGTGGACATAAACAACTGTCAACGAAAGCCCCACTATTATAATAATTAAAATTGACAGAATGCTTAGGATCTTTATCCTAACAGAGAGATTTTTCATCAATATCCCCCCTTCTCCCCCGATCCATTCCGGGTTTGTCTTGTTGAGTTGTATCGACTTTTTTATAACCGAACAGTCCCTATTTACATATATGCATTTCTATTTTTTTGACTCTGAATTTTAAAAATTTCGAGAGAAAATGCTTAGGGGTATATTCATTTATTTTTGGGAATAATCCATATGTATATTTTTTGAGTATGTATTTGTGTAGGTAAACGAAAAAAATGCAAAGATATAAAAATTTTATAAATAAATTTTTTTGTATTGGTAAATACATTATAAGATCGGTGCGTAGATCATTAAAACCAAAAAATTTTTTAATTTTTAACAACATAATTGATCATTCAAAAAGGTGAAATCATGGGGGACTCAGACACGATGAAGATAGTAGTGTTTAGGTTAGGAAGTAATGAGTATGGATTAAAAGTTGATGAAGTTAGGGAAGTTCTAAAACTTCATAAATCGGACATAACTCCCCTACCCAATGCTCCAAGTTATGTGGTAGGAGTTACTAACATAAGGGGGGAGATTACTCCAATTATCGATTTAAAAGGGAAATTAGGGGTTTATGAAAACCCAGAAAACGAAAAAGACGAAAAATTAGTTATGGTAATTGAAATAAATCAGCAGACCTTTGGAATACTGGTTGATGGAGTTAACGATGTTATGCAAATTAGCCAAGAACAGATAACTCCTGTTTCAACGATAAAAAAAGCAACTGCGGGAGGGGATTATATCGATGGAATTATAAAACTGGATAATCGGCTAATAATCTTACTAAATATATCAAGTTTACTGGATGTAGAGTTTTAATCTGTCATAGTTCATTCATAATTAACTCATAACCAGCTAAAATTACAAATAATAATCAAATGCAATATTCAAAATAGAAAATAAATCAGAAAATAAAATCAAATTAAGATAAGGGGGAGGGATCATGGTATCAAAAAAGATCAGAGTGTTGGTAGTGGACGATTCTGCATTCATGAGAAAAGTTATCTCCGATATATTAAACTCAGATCCAGAGATTGAAGTTATAGGCACTGCAAAAGATGGAGTAGAAGCTGTCGAACTTGTTCAAAAATTGGAACCTGATGTTATAACGATGGATGTAGAAATGCCAAGAATGAACGGATTAGAGGCCGTGAAAAAAATAATGGAAATAAAACCCACACCAATAGTTATGCTATCTGCTCTAACAAAAGAAGGATCTAAAATAACATTTGAAGCACTCGAAGCAGGAGCAGTGGATTTTATTTCAAAACCGTCAGGAAGTATATCGTTAGATATAAGGAAGATAGGGGAAGATATAATTAAAAAGGTTAAACAGGCAGCAAAAGCCAAAGTAGTTAAAAAGGTCTCAACAACAAGACATAAACCAACAATTAAAGAAGAGAAAGAAGAGAAAAAAACACTACCACAAACATCTGAAGAGTTAACAGTCCCAGATAGTAAGTTAAAAGAGATGTGTGTAATAATCGGCTCTTCAACAGGAGGACCACCAGTAGTTACGGAAATTATATCAAAACTTCCAAAGAGAATGCCACCAATATTCGTGGTTCAACACATGCCTCCGGGATTTACCAAGTTATTCGCTGATAGAATAAACCAGGTCTCAAAACTTAATGTTAAAGAGGCAGAACATGGAGAAAGAGTTATGCCCGGCTATGTTTATATAGCTCCTGGAGATTATCACATGCTCCTAACAAAAAGAGGGGAAAATGTTTACATATCCCTTGACAATAAAATGCCAAAAGTTAACGGAACAAGACCAGCTGTTGATATAACTGCGGAATCTGTTGCCAATATATACGGTGGAAAGTCGGTGGGGGTTATTTTAACAGGTATTGGAAAAGATGGGGCTTATGGATTTAAAAAAATAAAAGAAAAAGGAGGAAAAATTATAGCCCAAGATGGAAAAACATGTGTTGTTTTTGGAATGCCTAAGGCCGTTATTGAATTAGGGATAGCTGATTTAGTCCTCCCCCCATCAGAAATTCCCGAAGCGATTGTGAAATTCTGCAAAGAGATCTTGGGGGGATAACCTATGGAGGACATGATGGAGGAGTATTTGGAAATATTTGCTGAGGAGGCGGAGGAGCATATCCAAACAATCAATGAGTGCCTCCTCGATCTGGAAAAAGACCCTTCAAATTTAGATTTAATCAACCAAATTTTTAGATCAGCCCATACGATAAAAGGGGGAGCGAGGACTGTTGGTCTATCTCACATATCGGACTTAACCCATCATATGGAGGATATTCTTGATTATGTGAGAAATGGTCAAATTCCCGTAACCTCTGAAATTATAGATTTGCTGTTCAAGTGTTTAGATGCGTTAGAGACGATGCTTGAAGAAGTGAAATCTGGGGAAACAGAGACATCAGTTGATGTTGATTCAATAATTAATGAGATAAAGCAAATGAAAGAAAAATATCTAAGTGGCAAAGGGGGAAGTGAGCAAAAGGAAAAAGTAGAAAAAGAAGAGAAAAAAGAAGAGGAACAAAAAAGTGAAGAAAAAACAGAAGAAAAGAAAGAAACGAAAAAGATAAAAAAAGTTAAGATAAAATATAAAAACCCAAAGACCACAATAAAAATTAAAAAAATAATTAAAGAGAAAAAAGAAGAAGCCGAAAAATCAGGGGAAGAAAGTGTGGAAATAGAGGAGATTATTGGAAGCATAAACAAATCTGTTGAAATATTTTACACATTAACAGATATTGTTAACGATCCAGATCTAAAACCACTCCTCGAAAAGATCAGAGATTTTGTTAATAAAATATCTGAAAAGAAACTAAAAATAAATGAAAACGTCTTAGAAACGTTAAAATATATAACGAAGGTTCTTGAAGATATAGCCAGAGGATTGGAGCAAGGAAAAACGATCAAAGAAGTTGGAATTAATATTGAAGAAGTTAATAAAAAGATAGAAGAAGCGGAGTCCTCATCTCAGGAAGAAGTGGAGAAAGAGATAGAGATCGAGGTAGAATTAGATCACGAGAAATTCGATTTAAGTGAATTTGTCGATATTATAAGGGAAAAGATAGAACAAGGTTGGAAGTTATTCCACCTAAAAGCAAAGGTTGAAGACAACTGCCCCTTAAAATCAGCAAGATTGTCAATGATCTTAACAAGATTAAAAAATGTTGGAGAGATACTTCTTTCAATCCCTACCGAGGGAGAGTTGAAAGAGCAATCATACGAGGAACTTGACGTAATGTTCTTATCAGATAAAAATATTGAAGAGATTAAAAAAGAAGTTGAAAATGTTCCAGAAATTGACTATGTTGCAGTGGCAGAGGTTGAAATAGAGTTCGAAGAAGAAGAAATAGAAACTCATGAGGATGTCGAAGTTGAAGAAGAAGTTGTGCCAGATGCATATAAGATTGTGGTTATACTTGATGATGAATGCCTCTTAAGGGCTGTTAGAGCATACATGGTTATTAAAGAACTTCAAAATATTGGAGAGATCGTTAAGACAATACCTGACATTGAAGCAATACAAAACGGGGAATTTAACAGTTTAAAATTTACTGTGTTTCTGAAACTGAAAGATGGGTATGAAGTAGACGATATAAAAGAGGCAATAATGAGAGTTCCTGAAATAAAGGACGTTCAAATAACATCTCCAGATGAAAAAGAAGAGAAGAAAGAAGAACAAAAAAGTGAAGAAAAAACAGAAGAAAAGAAAGAAACGAAAGAGCAGAGTAAACCAGCACCAAAAAAACCAGCTACTAAAAAAGAAGAGAAAAAGTCATCTCAAACTATTAGAATAAACATTGAAAAACTCGACAAACTCATGAATCTTGTTGGAGAGTTGGTAATTACAAGAGCAAATTTCTCACAGATCGCTAATAAGTATCAATTAAAGGAACTAAACAATGCTATAAACAGATTAAGCATGTTAATAAATGAGCTTCAAGAGGAAGTAATGGCAATGAGGATGATTCCTGTCGCATATGTTTTTAACAGATTCCCAAGGATGGTTAGAGACCTTGCAAAAGCCCTCGGAAAAGAAGTGGAGTTTATAATGGAAGGAACAGATATAGAACTGGATAGAACAGTGCTGGATGAATTGGCAGAGCCGTTAGTTCATCTTATAAGAAACGCATTAGATCATGGAATAGAACCGCCAGAAGAGCGAGAAAAAGTTGGAAAACCAAGAAAAGGAACGTTAAAATTAATTGCTCAAAGGGAGAGAGATCACGTCAACATAATTGTGGAAGATGATGGAAAAGGAATAGATCCAGAGATTATTAGAAAGAAAGCCATTGAAAGGGGGCTAATAACAGAAGAAGAAGCTAAAAAACTCTCAGATCATGAAATAATAAACTTAATATTCATGCCAGGTTTTAGTACAGCAGATAAGGTCTCGGATGTTTCAGGTAGAGGAGTAGGAATGGATGTTGTTAAGACAAAGATAGAATCACTCGGAGGAACAGTTGTTGTTTACTCTGAAAAAGGAAAAGGAACAAGAGTTGTGCTAAAACTTCCATTAACTATGGCGATCATAACCGCATTACTAATGAAATTAGATGAGCAAATATATGCGATACCAATAACGAGCGTATTAGATGTAACTATGATAAACAGAAGTGATATTAAGAATATCGAAGGAACAAACGCTATCATATACAGAGATGAGATAATTCCAGTGATCTGGCTCAAGGACTTTTTAGGAATGCCATATTTAGGGGAAGAGGAAGATGAGCTAACGATCGTAGTGATTGAGAGAAGCGGAGGAAAACTTGGAGTCGTGGTTGATGAAGTTATAGGGAGAGAGGATATTGTTGTTAAATCGCTAACTGGAATTTTAAAAAATATTCCGGGACTTGCAGGGGCTACAATTCTCGGAGATGGAAGGGTTGCATTGATATTGGATTTAAGTAGTGCTTAATTGATATTCTTTCCTTTTCATCTACCTATTCCTACTTTTTTGAATAGTAATTTTAAATGTATTAAAAATGTAAAGTGGGTTGTTATTATGGTAATTAAAGTTAGGATTGGGGGTTTGGAAGTGGCAAGAAGTCCAGAGGTATTGGAAACACTACTCGGCTCCTGTGTGGCAATAATGCTCTATGATACAGGAAAAAGGATTGGAGGAATGGCACACTCAGTCCTTCCAGAAACTCGCGAAGAAAATGTTAGAGACCCGGGAAAGTATGTAAACACAGCAATTCCTGCACTTATAACAAAAATGACGATCGCAGGAGCCAGAACCAATAAACTTATTGCCAAACTTGCTGGAGGAGCAGCAATGTTTAAAACAAATAATAGTAATATGAATATAGGGGCTAAAAATGTAGAAATGGCAAAAAAGCTTTTAAAAAAATATGGTATTCCACTTAAAGGAGAAGATACTGGAGGAAATAGAAGTAGAATGGTAAAATTTTATTTGAGAGATGGAAAAGTTGAGGTTAGAAGAGAGGGAAGGATTATAACGATATAACATAATATAATAAAAAATAAAAACAATAACAGACGATAACAATTATTATCTGTATTGATAATTTAGATTAACGGGGAGATAATGAGGTATATGAAGATTATAATACCAAAAAAGTTCTTAAAAGAAGTTGAAGAGATTTTAAAATGCAACAATGCATATTCTATATCAATAATACAGCCATTAAAAACATCCATAGATGATGGGATAATAATAACATGTAATGCTGAGGCAAAAGATGCTGAAAGTATTGTTTTAGAATTAAAAAAACTTGGTTTAGGGGAGAAAGGTTATGGAAGTGTAACAATAATGCCTGCAAACATAACATTCTCCTGTAGAGATGAGGGAATGGCATCAACAACCTTATCTCCTCTTGAATTGTATTACAAAGCAAAAACAATGGTTAAGATAACTAAAAATGTGATAATAAAGGTTATTCTTGCGAGTATAATGGGAGTTATTGGATTGATAGAGCATAATATCCCCACGTTAATAGGTGCGATGATCATAGCCCCTCTGGTTGATACGGTTATGGGAAGTGCAATTGGAACCGTCTTAGGGGATAAAAAACTCTTTATAGAAGGAATGAAAAAAGAACTAATATGCTCAGGAGTTGTTATTTGTGCTTTAATTCCAAGTTTGTTTTTTGTTTCAAAGGGCTTAGTTATGCAGTATTTATCAGAAACATCAATATTACTAAGTGCAATTGTAGCAATAATTGCAGGCATCTCTGGAGGAATGAGTATTGCCAGTGGAAAGGACTATGAAATTATAGGAGTTACGATAGATGTCTCAATATTAATTCCTGCCTTATTGATGGGAATGGCTCTTGCGACCGGAGATCTGTATTTAATATATATAACTTTTATTTTACTGACTTTAAACATTATATTACTTGACATTGGGGGATATATTGGCTTGAGATACAAGTTAGGAAAAAGTAAGTCATTAATTAAATATTAAATAATTAAAATAATTAGTTAAATATCCTCCATTTCTGTTATTATATAGTTTCCATCTTTTCCTTCGAATCCTCTAACTAAAAACGTCTTACCATTTAGTTTTAAGCAGATCTCTCTAATTGTGTCTTCTATTCCATACTCTTCAAGCATATCTAATATTCCGGGCATAAACTGCTCCAACGTATTTGGAGGAATGTAGCATCTTTTGGAGGAGGTTCCAAAGTGGATTTTTCCAAACACTTTAATTTTTACGTCCACGTCTTCTGGCTCGATCTCTCCACAGTTCTTACAGATATAGATTAATCCTCTCGGCTTTATTTTTGTTTCTACTATTCCTCTACATATCTTACAGTAGTAGTTTACAAATATCGTTGATTGTGGAACTTCTAAAATTGCAGGCACTTTTACCTCTAAAACCTCTCCTTTATTGAATAATTCCTCTTTTGGAATTTCTGGAATTTCTCTTGGATATTTAATACCCTTAACCACCTTTTCTATAATTCTAACACTTTTCTCTTCGGTTATTATTCCAAATATCTCATAACATTTGTCTTTTTCTAATGGGATTGTGGTTATAAAGTTTGCAACACCATCCTTATCTACCATAGTTCCAATATAAAATACAGACCCTTCTTCGCTTTCTCTTCTCCTAATATCCACTATCTTAGCTTTTGTAAGTATTTGAGACCTTGGAAGTAGTGATTTTATCTTGCCCAGTACCATAACTATCACCCGAAATTTTAAATAATATAATATTAAATGTCCATTATTCGATAGTTAAATAGGAAAATTATCTTCCCTTAATGGTTATTCTTCAATAACCCCCTCCTCATTTTCCTCTTCGATCAATTCAGGAGCCACTCTTGGCAAAACAACTTCATCTATAAATTTTTTATGAACGAGATATTCTTTAGGTTGCACTATTACAGGCATATCGCTCAACGTTAAGGAAATAGATTTTCTCAATTCCCCTTCTTCATTTCTAAATTCAACTAAACCAAATCTTACAAACCCTCTTATAAACATTCCAGTGAATATTTCTGGATTTGCTTTTATTCCAAACAATCTCAATCTACCCCATCCATAACCGTCGAATATTCTAAATATTGTGTAATCCTTCCCAGTAGACGTTTTTTTATGCTGAACTCCAACGACAATTCCTACTATAATTCCTTTCTGTATTGGAACGCCGTTAATATCTAAATACGTTATTCTCTCGTCGTCTTCATCTATTCTCTTAATGTATTTTGCCCTACAAATTGAAAGAGGGATTGGAACAGCCGTTCTCATTTCCTGCCCTTTAACAACTTTTAGATCATCCAAATTTCCTACAAAGGTTATGTCCTTTTTTGGAAACGGCTCAAATATTCCAGTTATTCTTTCATAATCATCTGCTCTAATTAATAAGTAAGTTTCTTCTAAATTTTCAACCCCCTCATCTGTATATACTGTAGAATATCTAACAATTTCAACTTTATCCTCTTCGATCTTTATTCCATACCTTACCATGATCCCACCTGTAATACTTGATAATAATAATTAATTGTATCATATGAATCATTCTATAAATCGAATTATATATACCTTTCGCATAATTAATAAAACACTTAAAAAATATTAAAAATTAAAAAATCGAAATAAAATAATTATTTAAAAATCATTTAGATTGGGATTAATTTAGCACTCACTTTTTCATCTAAATACAATTTCATTATTGATCTAATATTACACCTTGGAACTGTTGGAGATCCCGGATTTAACAATAAAATATCTTTACAATCATCAATAAAAGGCGTATGCGTATGTCCTGAGATCAAAACATCAACCCCCATTTCCTTACCAAGCAATCTTAATTTTAACCTATCTCCTCGAGGAAATATCTCATCTCCGTGAATTATCCCAATTTTTATATCATTTACATCTAATATTTCCTGTTTTGGTAAATTTAAATAGTCCATATTTCCTTTAACTGCCACAACATCAGCAATATCTCCCAACCACTCCAAAACATCTTTGTCTGTTATATCTCCACAGTGAATTATTAGATCGACATTAGAAAACTCGTCAAAAACGATCTTTGGCAATTCCATAGCCCTATCATAAATGTGAGTATCAGAAATGATTCCAAAAAGCATTAATAATCACCGCTGAGAAGTTATGAAAAATCATAATATGTATGATAAAAAATTCAATACGTTAAAACCATTACAGAAAATAAAGCCAGAAATAATACGAAATAATAGTTATAGAGCGAAATCATATCGATTAAATAAATTAAAATAACAAAACTAAAACTTCGAAGGAAGAAAAAATTTCGATCATATTAAAGAAAAGTGGTGTGCATGGCTTCCTTGGGGTGGGTATCTCTCCCAGACCTCTCCTTGACCCCAGACCTCTTCTCCGTCCCGCACCCCCGTGAGCGCCGACGTCCTGCCTACCGTTGCTCCCTTCCGGGCCTGGCGGGGTTCGGCAGGTAAAGGGGGTTATCCCTCCCCTACAGGAGGGACTCCCCCTCCGCCGAGCCCCACGGGACGAGACCTCATCGAGAGGCCTGGGAAGGAGAGGACGGGAGAGTATACCGCCCCCAAGTTTTCGGCCCCCGCATAAGGGCGATTTCGGGTTACAGGGGACGCCCAACCCCCCGGCCTAGCCATGCACACCGATTATATATATAGTATGATTATTTATATATAGTTTGTGGTCATCTTTATTCCATATTTTCTATTAATTCATACTTAATCCACAATGCGTTTGACTTATTTTCTATCGTCTATCAAAAAATCGTTTATTTTTTCACATAGTAGTATAAAATCCTCTTTCCTATGCCCTATGTTTATACTAACTCTTATTCTCTCAGATCCCTTTGGAACTGTTGGGTATCTTATTCCAACACAAAAGATATTATTGTCTATAAGATGTTGAGCAAGAGACATGGTTTTTTCTCCAAAAATAAAAGGAAAGATCGGGGTTATATGTTCACAATTTATATATTTATATTTTCTGAATATTTTATTTGCAGTGTTTATTTTATTTTGAAGGTTTTTAACAACTTCCTCTTTTTCTATAATCTCAAACGCTTTAATACACCCTTCTACTACATGAGGAGGAAGTGCAGTTGAGTATATAAAACTTCTTGAAGTGTTTATTAAATAATCAATAACCTCCTCAACTCCACAAACGAATCCGCCTAAACCTCCCACCGCCTTTGAAAGGGTTCCAACTTGCACTATATTATCTGAGGGCTTTATGTTGAAGTGTTTTAGTGTTCCTTTTCCATTTCCTAAAACTCCTGTTCCATGGGCATCATCTACAATAAGAACTGCATTAAATTCATCTGCAATTTTTTTTAATTCTTTTATTGGAGCAACGTCTCCATCCATACTAAAAACTCCATCGGTTATGATAAATAAATTTCCTTCCTCATATTTACGCCAGTTTTCTTCTATTAGGTTTAATAGGTGGGAGATGTTGCAGTGCTCATAAATTAATACATCCGCTCTACTTAACCGACATCCGTCTATTATAGATGCGTGATTTAGTTTATCGCTTAAAATCAGATCTCCTTTTTTACATAATGCAGATATAACCCCTATGTTTGTGGCATATCCAGAAGAATAAACCAATGCTCTTTCTGTTTCTTTAAATTCAGCAATTTTTTCTTCGAGTTTTTCATGATTTATATTGCCGGAGGTTAATCGAGATCCTGTCGAGCCAGAACCATATCTCAACCCATTTTTTACAGCATTTAAGATTTCAGGATGTTTTGATAGGCAAAGATAGTCGTTAGAAGAGAAATCAATAAACTTTCCATCTTTGATTTTTAGAGTTCTATAAAGACCAGAATTCTTTATATTATTTAATTCCTTTTTTAAATGTTCTCGAAACATAGTTCTCACTAAAATCTTTTCTTTTTTTATTTTTTATTTTATTTCTTTCATTTTATTATATATGGCTCATTTTCTAATTTTTCAATTAATTTTTTTATATTACTGTCATCTTTTATAAAAAATACTCTACCTCCTGGATCTCCTTCTCTTTTTAGATTAGTTATTCTAAAATACCCCTTTTTAGTTGCAACATATCCAGTAGTGTAGTTTTTATTATCTGATGTGCATAACTCGGCCAACACTCCGAGATGAATAACTTTTGAAGCTATTGCGATCGCGTCTACTGTCCTCTCTGTTCCCAAATTTTTGGTTAAAATTTCATTTTTTAAGCTCTCAGAGACATCTATATTCTTCACTCTAACTCCTCGCTCTTTATCAGGATCTAAACGTTCTCCTTTTAAATTTAGCAGAGCTGCCCCTCTCATCCCTCCTCGATCTATAATTTCAAACGCCTGTAAAATGATCTCTTTCGGAATTCCTTCATTAATTAATATTTCAGTAGCTTTTTTTCGAGCTTCTTTTATGTTTTTACAAGGTATTGTTATTATTGGAAGATGATCGATGTATTTTATTTCCCCAACGATTTTCTCTACTTTTATATTTATAAAGTCAGGCGTTCCATTTTCATGATTTAATGCCCTTTTAGTTAAATCTCTAACAACTTCTTCGATTTTTTCTTTTTCTACTATCCTCTCCGCCCCTGAGATGTGTTTACCATTTTTCGATGCTCGCATTTTTATACTATACATACTATCACCAAGAATCATACATTAGATTTAATATCTATTAAGAATTAATATTAAATATTCCAATCATGGGTAATTATAATTAGATTTTAAGTTATTTTAAGTTAGATCGTAGTTTAAAGATTAAATTTAAAGAGTAAATATTTTTTGAGATAGAGGTGAGGAATGTGGAAGAGTTTTTAAAAAGATCTCTAAGGGGAAAGTTAACTCTTGATGATGCCCTCTACCTGTATAAAAATTTTAATGCAATAGATCTCCTTTATTTAGCTTTTAAGGTAAAATTAAATTATAACAACAGTAAGCAGAAGGAGATTAAATTATGCTCAATAATCAATGCAAAGAGTGGAAGATGTAAAGAAAATTGTATTTTTTGCTCCCAGTCCATTTACAATAACTGCAAAATTCCCATATACCCATTAAAATCTAAAACAGAGATTTTAGAGTATGCAAAAAAACTTGTTGAAGAGTGTTGTAAACTTTCTTCATCCATTACATATGAAACATTAATTGGATCTGAAAGCTCCAACTTCAAGAAGATAAAGTGTTTTAACATGAGATCTCCTCTACAGATAGAGAGATTCAGCATAGTTTCAAGTGGAAAGAGTGTTAATGATGATGAATTTATGGAAATTTTAGAGGCAATACACTTAATAAAAGAAGAAACAAATTTAAAGGTTTGTTGTTCTCTTGGGCTCTTAGATGAAGAAAAATTATATGATTTAAAAAAATTGGATGTTAGAGTTCATAACAACTTAGAAACATCAAAAGATTTCTTTAAAAATATCTGTTCTACTCATGGCTATGAGGATAAAGTAGATCTAATCAAAAAATGTAAAAAACTTGGACTGGAAGTGTGTAGTGGTGGAATTTTTGGACTTGGAGAAAGTATAGAGGATCGGTTAAGTATGGCTTTTGATCTTAAATGTTTGGGGGTAGATAGCGTTCCAATCAACTTGCTACATCCAATCGAAGGGACAAAAATATATCAAAAAATAAAAAACCGAGAAATAAAACAAATAACTGTATCGGAAGCACTGAAATCTATCGCACTGTTTAAGTTGATTCTACCTAACGCAGAGATAAGGTTAGCTGGTGGAAGAATGTTAAATTTAGGAGATTTTCAATCATACGCTTTGCTTGCTGTTGACGGGCTGATGGTCGGAAACTACCTAACTACTAAGGGAAGGTCTTTAAAGGATGATTTAAAAATGATCTTTGATTATATCGATCTGTTGAAGGATTTTAACAGATAACGTCCCAAATAACCTTAATAGCTTATTAAAAAATAAAAAACAAATAAAAGATAAAATAAAAAATAAAGGGGAGAAAATTATGAGATATGATTTTCACACACATACAATTTTTAGCGATGGAGAGTTATTACCTGCCGAACTTGTAAGAAGAGCAAAGGTCTTAAAGCATAGGGCAATAGCAATAACAGATCATGCGGATTTTAGCAATTACAAGGATCTTATTGAGAAAACAATAACCGCTAAGGAGAATTTAGAAAAGTATTGGGATATAACCATTATTGTAGGTGTAGAACTAACTCACGTTCCTCCAAAGACAATTCCAGATCTTGCTAAAAAGTGTAAAGATCTTGGGGCGGAAATTGTTGTGGTTCATGGAGAGACGGTTGTGGAGCCAGTAGAGGAAAAGACCAATTATTATGCTTCCATTTCTGAGGATGTAGATATTTTAGCTCATCCTGGGTTTATCGATAAAGAAGTTGCGGAAAATTTAAAAGAGAATGATATTTTTGTTGAAATAACATCAAGAAAAGGCCACAACATAACTAACGGCCACGTGGTAAATGTTGCGAGAAAGTTTAATTTAAAGACATTAATTAATACCGACACCCATTCCCCAGATGATTTGATAGATTTAGAATTTGCGAAAAAAGTTGGTTTAGGAGCAGGTTTAACAAAAAATGAATTGGAAAAAACCCTCATTCAATACCCAAAAGAACTTTTAGGAAGGTTATAGCATCAAATCTTAAAATTTTTATTTTATTTGTTTTTTATTTTTTATTTTTTAACTTTGATTTGTTTTTTTGTATATTTTTATTGTTAGATACATATTAAAAACATTCCAAAGATATTTATTGCAGAAACTTCAAAGTTTACAATAATGGGTAAATAAAATTTTACCCAGATAAAAAATAGTTATACATAATGTTATTGAAGGTGATCTTATGCCCATTCCTCCAGATGTAGGAACAGCAATTATCTGGCTGCTTTTGATCGGTGCAATACTGTATCTTATTGTAAGATGTCAAAATCATGAAGGAGAAAAGTTAAAAAATGATGAGTTATTAGAAGAGATCCGAGCCCTAAGGGAAGAAATTAAAAAACTTAGGGAAGAGTTAAAAGAGTAAATTTAGGAGGAGGATCGTGAGCGAGGAAATTGAACGGAGTTTAAAATTGTTTAAAGCTCTTTCTCATCCTACAAGGTTAAAAATACTTGCAATGTGTTTAGATAAAGAGCTTTCAAGTAAAGAAATAAGAAGATCTCTTAATATTTCTAAACCTCTTTTAATTTCCCATATAAAGAAGTTGGTAGACGCTGAGTTATTAGAATGTAGAATTGAATTTGACAGAGAAAAATCGATAGTAAGAAAGTATTACAAAACAAAAGAAAATTTGACAATAGATCTTACAGATCTCTTACGTAAAATAAAAACTAAGCAAATTTAGAGCAGGTTGGAGCTTTTTTCTTTTGCTTCTTTTATTTTCTCTAACAGTATTTTTAGATCTGTCTTTTTTGTTATATCCTTTTCTACTTTTAAAAGTTCCTCAACTTTTCGTTCGAGATCTTCTAAACTTTCCGCTTCTTCAAAAATCTCTTTAATATAGCTTATGTTTGAAATGTAAGGCAAAACCTCAAACATCAGCAATTCAATCTCTCTTTTTTGGTTCATACCTATCCCTTATTGCAATTTCTCTTACTATGTGGGTTATTTGCTTCTCCAATGCATCCACTTTTGAGTATAATCTATAAATTAAATAGAATAACACGACCATGGATATATAAATTAATGCATCAGTTCCTCTCTCCACTCCCAAAAAGTTCGCAACGTATCCAAAACACTCAGGAAATATTAAAAATATAATTATCAAACTCCAAATAAATATCCAAAATATTCCCTCGTCTATATTTATATTTCTTTTTTTTATCTGCATGATAACTCTCGAAAGAGCAAATAACGCAAACACTACTCCAAATATTTGAATTGGTTCCATACTATCCTCCACAAGTTTTATATCTTACCCTACTTATTATTATGTTAATATACTTATAACTTAATGACGAGTATATATGCAAAAAATTATATATAATACTTCTAACAAATTAAATCTTTGATTTCCCCCAAGTCAAGATCGAATTTAGATCATTAAAGCAAATAGCAATTAATTTATATGGTTATATGATTTTGTTGCTATGGTTTTGGCAGTGAATATAAAAAATAACAACACAAAATAACAAGATAATAACAAATAAAAATAAGTAATAATATGTAATAAATGATATAACATGATATAATATATGTTCCTAATGTTTAAAAATTTTGTTTATTTTTATTATACGGGGACGTTGGATATGTAGAGGCAAAAACAATGTGTGGTTTAAATGGCTAACGCAATGAAAGTTATTGAGATGTTAAGGATTATTGACAACAGAGCCAAGTTTATGGGGATTAAACTAACTATGATGAAAAACTTATTAGAGAAATATAAGGATAATAAAGACCTTCTTAAAGAAGTTTTAAAATTAACGGAAGGGACTCGACTTCACGATTTAATATTGGAAGCATACCCTCCATTAGAAGAGTTAAAAAGAGAAATAAAAGAAGAAGAACTCGAAGTTAAGAAAGAACATGAGATCTATACAAACAATTTGCCTAAAAAGGATTTCTGTATATTTGAGGGGAGGGTTTCTTTAATTGCATATATAAAAGAGTATTTAAGAAAATATTATCTTGGGAATAATGTAAAAAAGATATTCTATGAGATTGGGAAAGATTACGCTATAAGATTAGGAATAAATAGTTATGAAGAGATGATTAAATTCATGAATGGGGACTTTGGAGAGGTTAGTATTGAACACTGCGAGCCACTAACGATAATCGTAAAAAACAATAAAGAATGTAGAAATTGTAAAGCATCTGAGCCGATCTGTTATTTGACTGCTGGATTTATCGCAGGGTGTTTGGAAAATATGGTAAATAAAATGTATTTAGTTGAAGTAACAGAAGAGAAATGTCAAGCAATTGGTGATCCCTTCTGTGTGTTTATTGCCAAAAAATCAATAAAACTGAGTTAATTAACTTAAACTGGGATTATAAGTTCTGTTCTTCTTTCCATATTACTGCAAAATCTTTTAATGCTCTTTTTACTCTTTTTATATCCCCCTCAATGATTACTTTATTCTTTTTATCGCTATATTCAAATATAACGCCATACCATTCTCCTAAATCGCCTAACCTCTCAATTTGCATCTCTTTTTGGAGTTTTACTCTTATTGCTTCAACCCTACCTCTCTTTTTAACTTCCTTATTGTAGTTGCTTTTGCTTATTGGAAATCTTACATCTAACTCTCCTCTGACTGCCTTCATCATTTTATTTAAATATATCTCAGTCAGCTCTGCATCACACAAACTAAATAGTTGCGATTGCACAAAATTCAATTCCCTTTCAACATCTGCAAGGGTCTTTATCGATGCATGAGGATCTAAAATATAGTAAGAAAGGAGAGAATTTGCTAATCTAAGTTTATCAAAAACAATTTCAGGCACTTTCGCTCCCCTATTGACAAGCTCAGCTGATAACTCAGACAGCACTACCCACTGTTTGTCTAAGTTTCTAACGTCTTTCATTCCTTTAACCTCTCAATATATCTTTTTAAAATTTGTTCACTATCGTAGTTAAGCTTTACGTTCATTTTATTAAATTCTTCTTTTATTTCCTCAACATTAGTGTCTTTATCTATAAAAAATACTTGATAACTCATTGTTGATATTATATTAAATATTGCAACCTTATCCTCATCTTTTAATTCCCTCTTATCAATTGCTGCTCTAACTTTCACAAAGTTTTCCATTTCACTGTTTAGTGCTTCTTTAACAGAGAGTATAGAGATCAATGTTGCTGTAAATGTATGATTGCATTCTGTCATATCCAACCCCTCAATGAAGAGAACATAAATAATTTTGTTTTATTATCCTTATATCTTTATTATATATCTTTATTTATTTTTATTTATTTATTGTCTTATTAATTTTTTCTTTATATATATAAAAAGGTTTTTTGGATTGCCAACCTTTAAGAGTTCGATTTTCTTATTAAATAATTCTGATTAACATTTAAGGGAATTTTTCTCAAATAAAAAAGATAAGAATTAAAAAGAAAAAAAGATTATTCGTCTTCAAAAGTTATCTCCTTATCGGGAAGTATGTAAAAAACGTAATTTTCTCTTTTTGATGGAACTTCCTTTAAAAATAAGACAATTCCATCAACAGGAGTATTTGCAAACCTAACATCTCCTTTCTTACTTTGTAATGCAGCAACTCTATGTCCTTCAAGAACTCTACATCCAAAATCTACGATAGGATAGACCTTATAACCCTCAGCAGGAATTTCCAATAACCGAGTTCCTTTTTTAATATAGGTTATTTGCTTAACTCCTCCAACTTCATACTCAATAAGCATATCCCTACTAACGGTTCCCATTAAAATGTAGTTATCAAAATCATCGTATATCACTTGATATAGAATTTTTCCTTCTCCGCAATACTCTTCTCCCTTATCTAAAAATCTTATAACCTTACCATCCTCCTCTATAACAACTTTTCTATCTTCATGCTTTTCTGCATTTTCAACATACAACCTTGGAATTTTCATACACTCACCTATAAAAAGATTTTTAGTGAATCCTACTTATTATAAAATCAGCTAAGTCCTCTAATACTTTTCTTCTTTCTTCATCGAAAATCTTTAAATAATTCTTTGCCTCTTCGGTTTTTATTTTCATTAATTCTTTTGCATATTCTATTGATGGCTTTAATATCTCTATTGCCTCTTTAATCTCCTTCTCTCCTATGTTTTTATTTCCTAAAAATTCTAAGAGTTTTTTCTTTTTTTCTTCGTCGAGGGTTTTTAACGCATGAATAACAATTATTGTTTTTTTTCCCTCTCTTATATCGCTTCCAACGGGTTTACCTATCTTATTTTTGTCTCCTATAAGATCCAGTACATCATCCTGTATCTGAAACGTTAAACCAATCCTTTTCGCATATTCTCTTAATGCATTTTTCTCCTCTTCGCTACAATCTGCCATTATTGCCCCAATTTCAACAGAGGCCTCTAATAAAGCCCCCGTCTTTTTTCTAATCATTTCTAAATATTCCTCCATACTTGGGTTGTAGTTTTCAAACTTCATATCCATTGCCTGCCCTTCACAGACCTCAACACATGCTTTTGAAAGAACTTTTAAGACGTCATGTGCTTTTTTACTATCTTTTATATTGGAAACTGCTTCAAATGCCTTAGCATATAGAAGATCTCCTGCAAGTATTGCAATTGGTTCTCCATAAACAACATGAACTGTTGGTTTTCCTCTTCTTTCATCATCGTTATCCATTATATCGTCGTGAATTAGTGTATAGTTGTGTATTAATTCAACAGCAGCTGCGGCAGGAAGTATTTCCTCTACATTATCTTTTTTCAACTTGTAAGTTATAACTGTTAAATATGGCCTTAATCGTTTTCCTCCTGCAAATAATAGATGTTTTGATGCGTTGTATAGGTCATCATTCTTATCCACATATTTTTTAAGCTCTTCATCGATTTTTTTTAAAATTTCTACATCGAAAAGCATATTTTTCACCTCATCGTTTTATCAAAGGCCTCTATAGGAATTTGTTATAAAATTTATTCAAAATTTAAAAATTTAAGAATTATTTAATGAATTTACAACTACAAATTTGAATATTTGATATTTTTAGATGATTCTTTCAAAACTTAAACACTGCCCATTTCTCAATAAATGAACATCTTCTCCAAGCCGATAACCTTCTTCTTCTGCTAATTTTGTGTATTCAGCTGTTAAGTTAAAGTCCCCATGTGAAGGAATTATATGCTCTGGATTTAACCATCTTAACATATCTCTGTGATCTTCTTTTGACGCGTGCCCAGAGACGTGAGCTCCTTTGAATATTCTAACCCCCAATAACTTTAATCTTGATTCTAACATGTATCTTTGAGCTGCGTTCATTGGATTGGGAATTGGATCTGCTGAAAACACAACACAATCGTATTTTTCAAATTTATAGGGTGTTTTATTAGTGGCCATTCTTGATAATACAGCCCCCTCTTCTCCCTGGTGTCCTGTAGCTATGATCAAATATTTATCTTTTCCTTCCTTAACTATGTTTTTTAAAGCCATCTCTATCGAACTCGGATCTCCATAGATCCTTAAATCTTCTGGAAACTTAACCAAACCAATATCCTGAGCTATTCCACAAAATCTCATCATACTTCGTCCTAAAAGGATAGGAGTTCTTCCCATCTTTTCCGCAATGTCGGTAATTGATTTTATTCTTGCTATGTGGGATGAGAATGTAGTTACAATAATTCCGTTTTTATCGTTATCTGCTCCAAGTAAGTCATTTTTTAGAAGTCCTGCGGCTATGATTTCTGGAGGCGTTTTTCCTTCGTGGTTTATTCTTGTTGTCTCCGATATAAAGCAGAGAACACCATTTTTACCAACTTTTTTTATTGCTCTATAATCGGGCCTCTCACCAACAACAGGGAAGTTATCGAATTTAAAATCATTTCCGTAGACGATAGAGCCGTAAGGAGTGTGTAAGACAGGTAAAACAGCATCTGGGATACTGTGTGTTATTCTAATAAACTCCAATGTTATGTTTGGAGTTAGATCGATTGAGTCCCCAGCATTTAAAACAATTAATGGATTTCTTACATCAAATTTTTTCTCACTTAATATTTCCCTTTTAACTAACTCAATTGTGTAAGGTGTTCCGATAATTGGGGCATTATATCTATGGGCTAATTTTGGAATCGCTCCAATGTGATCTAAATGTCCGTGAGATAAGACAATTGCTTTAACTTCTCCTTCAATGTTTTTCATGACTGTATCGTTTGGAATTATGCCCTTCTCAATTAACTCTAAGCTATGGAGCTTTGATATATCTGTATCTTCATGAATTAGAACTCTATCTAATCTAATCCCCATATCTAATATTATAATCTCTCCATCCACATTAACTGCTGTCATATTTCTACCAACTTCTTCATAACCGCCAATTGCAATAATTTCCAATTTCACGTTATCATCTCCTAATTGTTTTTTTCATTTCATTTATTTTGTCATTTCCTACGTTAACTTATTTAGCTATATATTTAAGTATATTCTAATTTTGATTTTTTACATTTGATCAAACAAGATAAACAATAAAATGTTTTTATTAAACGATAATTTAACAGATCTAACAAGATCTCAAATAAATATCCAGAGTTTACCAAGATAACCGATAATAACTTTAATTACTTAATTAACATTAACAGTTTTTACTTACAGTTTTTAATCCATTCTCTTAATGTTCCTTTAACCACATAAGGAACTTTTTTAAGTTCTTCGATATTTTCAGACCCAACCAAAAACATCGCTATTTTTAACTCTTTTATATATTCCTCTAAGACCTTAACAACTTCTTCCCAACCTTTTAAACTTGCTTTCAGTATAGGCAAAGCAACTGAACAGCAATCACAACCAACTGCTATACACTTGGCTATATCTAATCCACTTCTTATACCTCCAGATCCAATAACTATTCCATTATAAACGCTTTTTACTTCAAATATTGATATAGCAGTTGGGATTCCCCAATTGGAAAATTTTTTAAGTAAGTTTTTTTTGTTAACATCTTTAACTCTATAAATTTCAACCTTTGCCCATGAAGTTCCTCCACTTCCTTGAACATCTATTGCATCAAAGCCAATATCTTTTAAAATTAATGCATCTTTTCTTGAAAATCCCTCACCAACTTGTTTGGCAATAAACGGGATATTTTTATATTTTTTCTTGTAATTTATAATCGCATCTTTTATTTTTAACAAGTTTTTAAAGTTTAAGTCCCCTTCTGGCTGAATTATCTCCTGTAAGGGGTTAAAGTGTATTGCCATTGCATCAGCGTCTATCATTTCAACCGCTTTATCTATTGTTTCTTCATCCCAATTATCAACAATAAAATTAACAGCTCCTAAGTTTCCAATAACAAGATTGGATGTATAGTCCCTAACTATACTGTATGTATCAGTTAGATCTTTATTAACTATTGCAGCCCTCTGAGATCCAACACCCATTCCCAAGCCAAGTTCTTCAACTGCTTTGGCTATATTTTTATTTATTTCCTTTGCTTTACTGTGCCCTCCGGTCATCCCAGAAACGATAATTGGAGCAGATAACCTTTTTCCAAATAGTTTTATTTCTGTTTCTATATCATTAAAATTAACTCCACATGTTCCTCTGTGGATTAGTTCAACATTCTCAAGTAGGGTTGTTTTATCATACTCTACATCACAATAACTACATAAAAATATATGTTCTAACTTCCTAATTTCTATCTCTCTCATACTACTTTCGTTGTTATCCATAATTTCACCAACCCCATATAAATATTTGGCGTCTCGCGAAGTTTTTAATAAGATTAAAAAGGGACTTTTATAAAAACATTTGGTTTGTTCTTTAAAAAGGAGGGATGCAAACTCTCTACTTAAATTCGAAATTATGTTAAAAATTAATTAAAACATCAATTTAAAGAGGCCATTTAATTTTATTATATACTTATTTTTACCGTTTAGAATGATTTAAATAAAATTTATTGTCGTTAATTATAAAAGAAGAAAAAACTAAATAGATAGGCAAAAATAAAATAAAGTAAAATGGATAACAGATGTTAGTAATTAATTATATAAAAGTATAAAAACATAATGATAACATTCATAAAGATATAAATATATAAAATCAAAATAAAAATATATTAGAATATATAAAAAATATAAAATAAAGTAAAAACAGTTTAAATCCCTTTGAATTGAAATATTAACAAAATAAACTAAATATAAATATAAAATTAAAAATATCATCATTAAATTAAAATAAAAATTAAATTATTTAAAAATTTTAAAGGTTATTCAAGCATTCCCAATTTCTTTAAAACTGGGTCAACTGGGATCGCGTGAACACTAACAGCCAAATCCTCTGGCTTCATTCCAAACGCTAAACCTAATAACTGGCTCAAATGTAAGACAGGAAGTTTATATTCTTCTCCAAATTTCTCCTTTATCTCTACCTGTCCCCTATCAAACTGCAAGTGGCAGAATGGACAGACGTTAACGGTGCAATCAGCCCCTACTTCAAGCATGTTTATGATTTTCTCTCTTGTCATATCTAATGCAGTGGTTAAAAATCTTGATCTGACTCCTCCTCCAGCTCCACAACACATTAGGTAATCCTTATAAATTACTGGGTTAGCTCCAGTGGCTGAAACGATCTCTTCCAGCAGTTTTGGTCTCTCTGGAGAGTCGAGGTGTTTAACATCAGCAGGTTTTAAAAAATGGCATCCGTAGTGAATTGCAACATTTAAAACATCCAATGGCTTAACCACTTTTTCTTTAATTTTATCAACTCCTATGTCCTTATATATAAGTTCTGCAAAGTGTCTGACTTTTGTGGTTCCCTTGTATTGTTTTCCTATTTTATCCAGTTTTTCGTTTACAAAGTCCAATGCTTCTTTATTCTCATGCAAAATGTGTGCTGCTTCATACAGTGATCCATAGCAACCATTACATACAGTTACTATATCCAATCCCATTTCCTCGGCAATGCATAGATTTCTTGCCGCCAAGGTTAGCCATGTCTTTTGATCAAAAGATCCGAAAACCCCTGGAGCTGGACAGCAAGAAGCTCCCGGCATATACTCTAACTCAACTCCTAATTCTTCCATAACTATTTTCGTCGCTTTTTCAACTCCTGGGTATCTGTGGGGCATTATACATCCTAAAAAAAACGCATACTTCATATTATCACCGATAATTTTTCTTATTTTAGTTAGATATTCAATTATACATAGAGTTATATACGTTCATTATTGTTTCATTTTGCACTGGTTTACTTTCTAATTATTTGATATTTTTTTATTATTCTTTTAAATCCATTTTTTCCCAATCAAAAGCAATCAACTTATCAAATTCCAACTCTTTAATCAACGTTCTAACTTCTTCTAAATCCTTCTCGCTAAATTGAGCAGTTGGGGACTTTGCTGGTAAACCAAGTTTTCCTCTTAATTCAACAACCTGTTTATTTGCTGGAACAGCATGTCCAAATCTTAAAACATAAGAAGCGGTTTTTCTGTGTGATAAATCCATATTTCCTTTTTTTGCGGCAATATTTCTTAGTGTTTTTATAATTTCAGTTATTTTTACATCCCTTGGACATCTTTCATAACAGGTGTAGCAGGTTGTACAGTACCAAATATCATCAGTATCTAAAACATCATCTAAACCTAATAAAACTTTTCTTAATACCTTTCTTGTTCTATAAGCAGTTCTTCTACCGCTTGGACAACTTCCGGTGCAGGTTCCACACTGATAACATGCTTTAATTGAACTTACAACGCTCTCTCCTAAAACTAATTTTCCTGCTTCGATAACTTCATTTATTAGATTTTTGTTCACTTTTTCCATATTTATAACTGCCATAATATCACCCAGTCATATTTTGGAAGAGATGTTATATATAATTAGAAACTTCGAATACGAGTATTAGACACTTATAAAATACATATGTATCTAACTATGTAAATAGATTATTAAAAATTATTATGCGATCATATATTATTATGCATTATCATCGTCTTTTTAATGGATTTAAATTATATTCGAATTTATGAATTGTGATGGCAAAGGATAAATAAAGATATAAAATTTAAAAACTGATCAAAACTAAATCACTACTAATCTTTTTATTCATTACAAAATAAATTTAAAAAATCTTTAATAAAAAGAAAGGGGATTTGATGAAAATCACAATTTACAGTCCAAATGTTTATACATACGGAGCTATGCTTATCGGAGGAATTTTAAAACATGAGAAACACGATGTTAAATTAGTTAGAAAAATAGATAAAACATTATTTTTGAAATCAGACGTTATAATTTTTAGTTTATACTCTACACTTCACATCTTAGATGAAAATATAAAAAAAACCATAACCTTTATAAAAAAATCAAGAAAAAAGAAAACCAAAATTTACATTGCTGGCTGTGTTTCAGCATATCCAGAGATTATTCTAAATGAGCTAAATGTAGATGGAGTTATAGTTGGAGAAGGAGAGATAACAACACCTAAAATAGTTAAAGGAGATAAAGAGGGATTAGCTTATAGAGAGGGGGATGAGATAGTTATAAATTTATCAAAAGAAAAGCCCGACTTAAATCATCCCCTCCCATTGATACCCAAAGATATTGGACAGCAATCAGTCAGAGGGGCTAATGTTTATATTGAAACACATCGAGGTTGTTTAGGCAACTGCACATTTTGCCAAGTTCCGAAATTTTTTGGAAAAACGATTAGGAGTAGAGATGTTGAAGATGTTGTTGAGGAAGTTAAAGCGTTTAAAAGAGCAGGAGCTAAGAGAATTGCAATTAGTGGAGGGACTGGGAGCTTATATGCCTTCAAAAAATCAGTAAATAGAAATAAGTTTTTTGAACTCTTGGAAAATGTCTCTGAAATTGTTGGGAAGAATAATTTATCAGTCCCAGATATGAGGGTTGATTATGTTGATGAGGACATATTAACTGCAATAAAAAATTATACAATTGGATGGGTGTTCTATGGAATAGAGAGTGGGAGTGATAAAATTTTAAGAGATATGAAGAAGGGAACTAACAGAGAGAAGAACTTGGATGCAATAAAATTAGCCAAAGATTGTGGAGTTAAGGTAGCTGGGAGTTTTATAGTTGCATATCCAACAGAGACGGAGAAGGATTATCTACTAACAAAGGACTTTATTGTAGATGCTGAGTTGGATGATGTTTTTGTCTCTATCGCTGAGCCAATTCCAACAACGGAGTTGTGTGATTTAGTTTTATCTATGCCTAAGGAAGAGAATTTGTTATATAAGATACATGAAGGAGCATATAAAAAGTTGGGATTAAGTGAGGCAGAGGCAAGATGCTTTGATTTGCTGATTCATGCTGAGATGTGGAAGAGTATGCCAAGACCATTAACTCCTCAACTCTATAACCTATATTTAAATGAGGCAAAGATGCAGGGAAAAGATATAAGAGATATAATTGAGTTATTGTTTAAGTATAAGGATTTACTATTAAAATAATCTGCAAAGAGGCACTAATAAGTGTAAGAGAGGTAGTGTATTCTTAGTATTCCATACCTTTGAATTATTAAATAAAAGTTTAGTATCATTTTCATCAACAGTAAAAACAAGAACAAAGCTTTTATCGATATATGAACTCGTTTAAAATCATTTAAAGGATATTTTAGGTTTTTATAGTGGTGAGGATTTTGAACAATCTCTTCCATTTTCTTCAATATTACTTTTAATTTCTTTTTATCTCTGTTTGTAGTTAAGTATTTATTTAAAAAACTTCAAAGCTGATTATTATTTATTCAACATTAACTAACACTTTTACTTTAATTGGTAAACTACTCAAGTTCAAAACATGTGGATGAAGATAATACAACTAAATAACTAATAAAAAATAATTTTGGTGAAAGGATGTGCATCTTCTGCAAAATAATCAATGGAGAGATTCCAGCAAAGGTTGTTTATGAGGATGAGCATGTTTTAGCTTTCTTAGATATAAATCCAAGAAATAAAGGGCATACTTTGGTTGTTCCTAAAAAGCATTATGAAAGATTTGATGAAATGCCTGATGATGAGCTCTGCAAATTTATAAAAGGAGTTAAAAAGACAGTTGAGGTTTTAAAAAAGCTTGGATTTGACGGCTACAATATAGTCAATAACAACGGCAGAGTTGCGGGACAGGAGGTTAATCATGTTCATTTCCATATCATTCCAAGATATGAAGGAGACGGAGAGGTTGTTAAATTTGGAGAGGTTAAAAAAGTTGATTTAGATGAGGTTTTAAGAGAGATCAATAAATAACTGGGCATTGATTAAGATGACTTGGGGTTTTTCTTCTTTTCTTTTTTAAGTATTATTTTAGTTATTTATATTTTTTATTTATATCTTTTAATTTTTATTAATTAAACACTTTTTCATACTTCTTGTCAGCAAAATTAAACTGATTATTGATAATATTGTTAAAAGTATTAATATAACCGCCCCCACATAATTAACATCTTCAACTCCCAAATAATTCAAAAATTGTAAAGAGTTGGGAAGGAGATATGCCAAAATCAGCCAAAGAGATAAGAAAATGGCAGTGATCACTATTGATCTGTGTTTCATTACAATCTACCTTGATAACTTTTTATTCGTTATCTTGGATTTTTTCTTTTTTGGACTTTTCTAAGGCCTTTTCTAATTTTTCAGTTGCTATTCTAATCCCTTCTTCAATCTCCTCTGAGAAGATATGTCCTATATTTATAAGAACTGTAACTGCCCAGAGAACTAATATTATCAATATGATTCCAGCCAATACAGGAGTTATTCCAGAGATTACTGGTAAGAAGAACAGATATGCAATTATTGCAACGATTAGATAGGCAAGTCCTCTTAGCCCTCTTCTATATTTTTTTAATTTTTCTTCATTTATTCTTTTTCCGGCTAATTTTACTGCGATTATGTCTGCCACTCCGTCCATCAATTCTCCGAAGTCCTTAGTTACTCTAAGTAATACAATAATTAGTGCTATTGCAATTATTGCTGAGATAATTGGTTTTAATGCAGATAATCCAAAGAGATAAGGATTTCCAAGCATGTCAGCAATTGGAATGAATACTAATATTCCAAAAAGCCATATTAACCCTGCAACTACTAAGTTTATTATGATCTGTGGTATGTTCTCTTTTAATTTTAATATCCCCTCTTCATAAACCTTCTCTTCCATGTCCATTATATCACCTTTGTTCTATTTTTGTTCATTTCTTGTAAAGTATATATCAAAAGGGTTATATATAATTTTTTATCATATTTTATTATATTTCTAAATATAAAATATCTAAAATTAAATAAAAATCATAAATATAAAGAGAAGTATATAAATAAAACTAAAATAAAAACATACAAAAACGGAACTCCTGGCTTTATAAACCTACGAAATCTTCCAAAACTACGATGTTCTTTTTGGTGTCGTAAATAAAATAACTTTTTGGGGAGGGGTTGACTATAATAGTGTTTTTTATCTTGTCAATGCATCTACTTTCATGAATATGACCACAAGCACAGAATTTTATCTTGTTATTAAATCTTTCTATTATCTCTCTTATTGCCCTACTTCCTACATGAATATCATCTTTTAGATTGATAATATCAGCCATAGTGCCATAAGGTGGAGCGTGAGATACTAAGAATATGTTGTTTAAATTTTTTATTAGATTTTCAACCTTATTGTAGATTTCTTCCTCAGAATATTCGTTTGGTGTATTGAATGGGGTTTTATTGCTTCCTCCTATTCCAACAAAATTTATATTTTCAATTTTTTTTACTTTTCCATCGATATTTAGGTTATAACTATTTAGTTCATCTATAACTTCTTTGGTATCGCAATTTCCTGGAATGCAGAGAACTTCAATGTAATCTGAAATCTCTGCCAAGTTTTCTATAATCTCTATACCTTTTCCAAAGTGGGTTATATCCCCACAAACAACTAAAACATCAGCAAAATCTTTAAATTCGTTTATTGTTGGAGGAAGTTTCCCATGCAAGTCAGTTATTCCAACGATCTTCATATTATCCCTGTGATGTTATTTTTTATCCTATAAAAATTAGTTTATGTTTGCAATATTTTATATTTACTTTTTAATTTAACTTTTTAATTTAGGGTCAATATATTGACAAATTTTATAGATTTAGTATATTTTATGTAATCTTTTATTAAATATAAAATAAGGGGGAATTATAATAAAAGATATAAAACCCTTACAATTTTAGATTTAAATAATTGATAATAGACAATCAATACAATATATAAACTAAAACCAATAAATTAATAACTAACAAATAAAATTAATAAATAGAATGCCAAGTAAATAATAATCAAGGTAAATAATAATTATGAATTAAATTATAAATTAATATAATTATAGATAGTAAAATGATGAAGGCAGTTTAAAGGTGATGAGTATGATAACATGGTATGGACATGCATGCTTTAAAGTAGATAACGTATTAATAGACCCTTTCATTCCAAATCCTTTATGTAATTTGCCTTACGATGAGGTTATGGATGGAGTTGATGTTATAGCGATAACCCACGGACATGCTGATCATCTTGGAAATGCCGAAGAGCTTTCTAAAACTTACGGAGTTCCTGTTGTAGCAAATCATGAAATATCTGTTTATCTATCTGATAGAGGAGTTGAAGCGGAAGGAATGAACATTGGAGGAACTATAAAAATAAATGGTGCTAAATTAACAATGGTTAAAGCAGAACACTCTTCAGATATATCTCCAACAATAAGCGGAGGAGTTGCTTCAGGATTTATTATAAATGATAGGGTTTATCATGCAGGAGATACTGGCTTATTTGGAGATATGGAGTTAATTGGAGAAATTTATGCTCCTCAGGTAGCTCTACTTCCAATAGGTGGGAGGTATACAATGGGAATAGATGAGGCGTTAGTTGCTATCGAACTGATCTATCCTGAGATTGTTATTCCTATGCACTACAACACCTTCCCACTTATTGAGGTTGATGTAATGGAGTTTGTAAAAAAGGCAGAGGCACTTGGAGTTGAGGTTGTAGTTCCTAATATTGGGGAACCGTTGGATTTATAATTGGATTATTAATTGTTGTTAGATTATTAATTGCTATAAAAAACCTTTTTCTTTTTCACAAATATTTTAAATTTTAAATAAATAAAAAATCATAAAATAGGTGGTTTAAGTTAGTTTGAACAGGTTTTAAACAGGTTCAATGACACTAAGATTTCCTAATATTTATTAATTCTTTATTAGTTTTTAATTATTAGATTTTTAATTTAATGTTGATTAATACATAAATTCGTATATATTAAAATATCAAAATCTTGAGATTCGTTGAAGCAACATCCCCTCAACTTTTATAGGATACACTATCCTTGCTAATTTAACAGCTGATTTTAACCTTTCTTCTGAATCAGAGTATATTGTATAAAGAACATCTCCTTTTTCTACCTTGTTTCCAACTTTCACGTTTAGATAGATTCCTGCTTTTTTGTCATTTGGAGCTCCCGCTTCTTTTGCAAGTTTTGTTATCCCAGCATTTGAGATTTTAGTAACATATCCATCTATCGGAGAGTGAATATCGGCAGAGTATTTTCCCAGTTCAATATCATCCGAACTAACTTCTTTCCCTCCCTGAGCTACTATAATCTCCATAAATTTATCGTGGGCTTTTCCACTCGCTAAAATTTCCTCCGCAAGATCTTTACCTTCCCCAAATGGTGCAACTCCTCCCATTTCTAATAAAATTCCTGCCAAGGATAAAGATTTTTCAATTAAACTTGTTGGAGCTTGTTTATAGTCCTCCAATGCTACAAGTGCCTCTCTTGCTTCTAATGCAGGCCCTATTGCTCTTCCAATCGGCTGTCCACCGTAGGTTATTGCACATTCAGTTGATATTCTCAATCTATCACTTAACTCTATAAACTTTCTTGCTAAACTTGACGCTTCTTTTACTGTTTTAACCTTTGCTCCATAACCTGTGGGAATATCTATTAACAGTTTATTAACTCCCATTGCCAATTTTTTTGCCATTACACTTGAGAGTAGAAGAGGTTCAGGATCTATTCCAAGAGGTCTCTCAACATTTATTGTAATATCATCCGCAGGAGCTAAATCCAGAGCTCCTCCCCATACCATACAACCGTTTGTCTCTTTAACTACTTTTTTTATTTCTTCAATCGTTAGATCTACTCTTGTTAAAACCTCAACAACATCTGCTGTTCCTGCCGCTGATGTTATTGCCCTTGAAGATGTTTTTGGAATTTTTAATCCAGTTGAGGCAACTATTGGCACTACCAGCAGAGCATATTTATTGCCGGGAACACCTCCAATTGAATGCACATCAAAGATATGCCCCTCCCAATTTACCATTTTTCCCGTCTCAGCCATTCTTATCGTCATTGCCTCGATTTCATCCATATCCATTCCGTTAATATATAAAGACGTTACAAAAGCAGAGATCTCAATGTTTGTTAACTTACCTTCCACCATTTCATCTATAATTTCAAAGATCTCTTCCTTTTTTAATTTATTACCATCCATCTTTTTTCTTATGTATGAAATAGATCGTGGCTTCTCCGCATGTTTTATCGTAACAACATCTCCCTCTTTTACTCCAAGTTCAGAGACAATCTTTTTAGGTAATCCAATCTCTCCTCTGTTTATTAATGTTGTTGAAGAATGCAAAATTCCTATAACTTCTTTCCCTTTAAACTCTACCACAACCCTATCCTGAGGAAAGTATTGCGAGTTTTTTAGATCTTCAAAATTTATCAAGACAAGATTTTCTAAATCAATGTCTAATACTCTAACTTTTAGAAACAGCATGCTATCCCCAACTAATTTCTCTTAATTTTCTCTTTTTTATCTTCTTCAATGATATGGTATTCAATACTCTATATTTTTAAGCATGGTTAATTAAATACCTTATCATAACTTGATCATAACTTGTTGTTAATATAAACATTAGCCAATACTAAAAACTGCTTTTCTCCTTTCTCTGCTTAAAATAATTTTTGCTATTTTTATTACCCAATCATCTTACATTCAAAAATCTTTACTTTTTCTTTATTTAGTTCTTTTAAAAGTTCTTTCTCTTTTTCTTCATTAACTAAAATTATTACACAGCCCCCTCCTCCAGCTCCTGTTAACTTTGCCCCAAAACCTAATCTATTACCAATATCTACAATTCTATCAAGTTTTGGTGTTGATATATTTAGTTTTTTTAACAAATTATGGTTTTTAGACATCAATTTCCCAAAATCTTCTTTATTATTAGTTTTTAATGCCTCATCAATAACTTTATCTATCTCTTTAAATATCTTATCCTTATTTTCAATCTTGGCAACTTCATTAACTAACTCAGCAGTTTTTTTCTTCCTTTTTTCAGCATAAACAATTAAAAACTTGCAATTTTTTAAAAAGTCCTCAAACTCTCCTTTAATTTTTTTGAACTTGTTGTTTTTTATCTCTAAGATACCTTTATATGTTATTGTTGAAGTGTCGGTAATGCTTGCCTTACCTTGAATTTCTTTCTCTACATTATAGCCAAGTTTTGCAATTTCATCATCTTTAATCTCTTTATTGTAAAGTTTACTTACAGCCCTTATAGTTCCGATTGTTATTGATGCAGAACTTCCTAAACCACAACTTACTGGAATTTTTGAGGAAATATTTAATTCAAATCCAAAATTTGGGTTAATTTTGCAGTAATTTAGAGTGTTTTTAATTGCACAGAGGCAGTATTTGAAGTCGTCAAATTTGTTATATGTTGAAGGGTTAAGATTGTATATACTATCCAAATCAAAGTTTTGAGCTTTGTTTAAATCTAAAAGGTTTAATCTTACCATGTTTCCTTCTTTTTTTACGATTTCTACTGTTGACATTAGATTAATTGCGATAGATACTGCCCTATAACCATAAACTACCGCATGTTCCCCAAATAAGATTACTTTTGAAGGAGTTTTTATGATCATAGTAAAAACCTCAGTAAATTATTCTAAAAATTCTTTTATTCTTTCTAAACCTTCTTTAATGTTTTCGTAGGAGTTTGCATAACTAATCCTTACGTGATTTTTTCCTTTACTTCCGAATCCAATACCTGGGGCTAATGCAACATGTTTTTCTTTTAGAAGTTTGTAGGTAAATTCTTTTCCGTCCTCTCCAATATTTGGGAAAACATAGTAAGCTCCGATAGGGTTGTTAACTTTCCATCCAAAATTTTTAACATATTTTAGAACCAATTTTCTTCTTCTATTAAATTCATTTAACATTTTTTTAACTATTTTTTCTGTTTCTTTATCAAATGCTTTTAGAGCAGAATACTGCGAGATTGTTGGAGCAGATATAAACAAATTCTGTTGTAGTTTTAATATTGCATCCATAATTTTACTGTTTGAGATAACGTATCCAAGTCGCCATCCAGTCATTGCATAAAGTTTTGAGAAACCATTTATTAATATTGTTTTTTCCATGTTTTCATCAAACTCTACTGCTGAGTAATTTTTTCCGTCGTAAACTAAGCCGTTGTAGATTTCATCTGATATGATGTAAGGTATGTTATCATATGCAAACTCGTATATTTCTTTTTTTACTGTTTCTCCGAGAGGATTGGATGGAGAGTTTATAATTATTGCCTTTGTTTTTTTAGATATGGCATTTTCTAAACTCTCAATAGTGAAATCACAAAAAACTGGCTTAGCTCCCAAGAATCTGATAAAGTTTTTGTAGCATGGATAGCATGGATTTTGAATTAGAACTTCATCTCCTTCATCTATTATGGACGATAATGCAAAAAACAACCCTAATGAACTTCCTCCTGTAATAATAACGTTATTGTTGGGATTTAAATTTACTCCATATTTTTTGAGATATAATTCGCAGATCTTCTCTCTAAGTTCTATTATCCCCCTGCTATCTGTGTAGTGAGTTTTTCCATCTTTTAATGAATTTATTCCTTCTTCAATTATAGGTTTTGGGGTGTTAAAGTCCGGTTCTCCAATTTCCAAGTGGATTACATGTTTTCCTTCACTTTCTAACTTCTGTGCTATTGTCAAAATATCCATCACTTCAAAGGAATCAAAATTTAACATTCGTTTTGATAGCATATACTTCACCGATCTGATTTTAATTAATTCTCACATTTTTAAAACATTATTTTAAATAATTATTTTTAACTAATTTAGGAATAATATAAATCTAATGAGATTTATTAATAAGGTTTATTTATCTAAAACTACTTTTCATTATGTAAGAACTATTTCTATTTAATTAACTAAGAAATATTTTATTTTTAATTGAACAATGAAATAAAAATCACTAAAAATTATTTATGGTGGAATTGATGATTATTGCAGTCAGCGGAAAAGGAGGCGTTGGAAAAACCGCATTCACAACATTATTGATCAAAGCCCTATCTAAAAAAACAAACAGTATTTTGGTTGTTGATGCCGATCCTGACTCGAATCTACCAGAGACGTTGGGAGTTGAAGTTGAGAAGACGGTTGGTGATATTAGGGAAGAGTTAAAAAAATTGGT